>Ga0247807_10000500_pt1 | contig 24299 bp, 28 predicted proteins | sample UWRJL074202C1_FD_179931 | JGI IMG/M metagenome (GOLD analysis project Ga0247807, IMG submission 179931) | Plant litter microbial communities from Arlington Agricultural Research Station in Wisconsin, United States - UWRJ-L074-202C-1 | ecosystem: Environmental > Terrestrial > Plant litter >...
CTACGACAACTACTACGGCGACCCCAGCGTCAAACCCAACCCGAACCTCGGGCCGCTCGAGAAGGGACCGTTCACTGCGGTCCAGGTGGTTCCAGGCGACCTGGGAACCAAGGGCGGACTTCTCACCGACGAGCACGCCCGGGTGCTTGACGATGCGGGCATCCCGATCACCGGTCTGTATGCCGCAGGCAACACCACGGCATCCGTGATGGGTCACACCTACCCGGGGCCCGGCTCGACGATCGCCCCGGCCGTGGTCTTCGGTTACCTGGCGGCATTGCACGCGGCCTCCGCCACAACTTCCGGCTCCACTGCACCCGCGGAGCCGGTCATCCAGAAAGAAAAGGAACCACTCGTATGACACTCACCACCCTTTCCGCCGATTCGTCCGTCGGCACCTGGCTCGACGACGCCGTGGGCGGTCCGATTCTGCGCGACCTTCTCGCGCAGGGCGGCCAGACCGCTGAGGCCCTTCGCCCCGTGCGCAAGCTCGCGCTCAAGCGTCTCGTCAAGCTCAGTCAGGGCAAGTTCCCACCCGAGCTGATTGACGAGCTGGTGCGCCGCGTCGCTGCCGGTGAGGTTCCGTCGTCGGCGGGTGTGGTGGATGCTTCGTCCGCAGCCGCCGCTGACTCCGCACCCGGTGCCGACACCACTCCCACTGCCGCTCCCGTCGAGCGCCCCGAGTGGGTCGAGCGCATCAGCGTCGGCCGATTCACGGGCAAAACCGTCATTGTGACGGGTGCCGGTTCCGGCATCGGGCGCGCCACCGCCTCCCGCGTCGCCCGCGAGGGTGGTCGGGTGATCGCCGTCGACATCTCCCAGGAGCGCCTCGACGACTTCGCCGCGGAGTTCGCGGACGCCGACATTGTGCCCGTGGCCGCCGACATCACCGATGACGCGGCGCTCGGCGCGATCCTCGAGGCCGCCGGCGACCAGATCGACGCGATCGCCAACGTCGCCGGGATCATGGACGACATGACCCCGGTGCACGAGGTAACGGACGCCGTGTGGAAGCGTGTTTTTGCGATCAACGTCGACGGAACCATGAAGCTGATGCGTGCCGTTATCCCCGGGATGCTCGCGCGCCAGTTCGGCTCGATCGTCAACGTCGCCTCCGAGGCCGCACTCCGCGGTTCTGCTGCCGGGGTCGCCTACACGGCGTCGAAGCACGCGGTGGTTGGCCTCACCAAAAGCAGCGCCTACATGTATGGACCGAGCGGCATCCGGGTCAACGCGGTGGCTCCTGGCCCAACGATCACCAACATCGAAGCGAAGTTCGCGTCGGCACTGGGTGCAGAGCGGGTGCGCGCTGGTATGGCGATCTTGCCCGATGCGGTCGAGGCGGATGCCTTGGCGGCATCGATCACGTTCCTGCTCAGTGATGATGGTGTGAACGTCAACGGCGTAGTCCTTGCCAGCGATGGTGGCTGGTCGGTCGCGTAACCGTAGTCACCATTTCCCGCAGACCCGCACCGGAGGCACATGACTCCGGTGCGGCTCTGTGCGTTGTGGGCTCATCAGGAGGCTCATTCGGAGCCTCAACCGGCGAGGAACTCGACCACGCCGAACACGTCATCTGCGGCGAGGTCGAACCGGTCCTCGTCGGACGGCCGTTCGGCACCGGGCCGGGCGATGTACGCGGTGCGAAACCCGTGCTCGGATGCGGCACGCAGATCCCAGGGATGCGCGGCGACGAAGAGTGTCCGCGCGGGGTTGATGCGGAGGGTGTCGATTGCGTACCGGTACGCCGCGGGCGCGGGTTTGAAGGTGCGCGCGCTTCCGGTGGAGAGGGCGATGTCCCAGTTGATTGTGTTGGTGTTGGCCAGTCGAGCGAGCGAGTCGAGATCCGCGTTGCTGACCCCGGCAACGAGTCCGTGTGTGCGGAGCGCAGCCGTGGCGGGTGCCACGTCTGGCCATGCCGGGTACTCACTGTCGAGGGGCTCGACCAGAGCTAACGCCGCCGGTGACGGAGCGCCACCGACGCTAACGATCGCCTCTCGTGCGGAATCGCTGACCAGTTGTTGGTGCGACTGCCACGGCGCGCTACCGTCCACCACAGCGTTCATCCGTCGTTCAAGCACGCCTGCCCACAGGGTGTGCAGATCGGCGGCATCGTGCAGACCAGACTCGGTCGCCAGGCGCTGCGCGACGTTTGCCCACGTGCTGTCCTCGTCGACAAGTGTTCCGATGACATCGAACACTATGGCGTCGATGTGGGCGGGGTCGAGGTCTGCTCTCTCCATGTCGTCCACTCAACCAGACGCTCTCCGCACTGGGGAGGGAGCCGGGGAGTTGGAGCGGGATCCCGCACAGCCTTTCCCGTTACCCTCGAAGGATGGCTTCCCCCTTGACGGAACAGCTCGCCGGTCGAGTGCGCGCCCTGCTGCGCCGAGCCGACCATCCGACGGGTGGGACAGGAAGTGCGTCCCAGTGGCGTGCACAGCGCGACCGTTGGTTGGACGAGCTCGACCCGCGGCATGCGGTGGAGTTCGAAGCATCCGACATTCGCCGCCTCATCGATTTTCTGGCGGAGTCGGGGCTCAGCGCGTCATCGCGAACGTCACCCGCCGAGTGGAGCGCCGACGTCGACGAGCTCACCCCGGAACTGCTCTTCAGCACGCAGTAGAGACTACGAGTGCCGTTCGGTCTCGCGTTCTCTGAGCCGTGCATACATGTACATGTCGCGCGGCACGCCACTGATCCGTTCCCAGGCACGCAGCAACCCCTCGCGTACGTATCCCGCGCGTTCCGCCGCCCGCCATGAGCTCGTGTTTCCGGGCTCCACGTACAGTTCGACGCGGTCCAGGTCAGCGAGCGTGAGCGCCCAGGACGTCACCGTGGATAGTGCCTCTGTGGCGAATCCCCGGTGTCGGTGCGACGGCACAATCCAATACCCGACGCTGGCTCGCGCTCCTGCGCCCGACACAAAAAACACGCCGATGTGGCCGACCGCTCGATCCGTGGGGTCGGCGATCGCAAAGACGTACCCGGCGCCAGTGCGTAGTCGATCTCGTTGGCGCTCGATAAACGCGAGTGCCTCTGGCGTACCATCTGTCGACGGCACCGTAGTGATGGTGGTGATCTGAGGATCTTGTGAGGCCTCCTGCACGGTCACGATATCCGAGTCCCGCCATTCGCGCAGCACTAGACGCTGCCCATCAAGCTTCGGCAGCACGAGCGGCAAAGTCACCATGACGAGATTCTGTCACCTCAAGGTGGTCGCGCAGTGACTAACGGTGGCCGTGCCTCAGTTGCGCGCGTTAGTGGCCACTCATATTCAGGTCGTCAGGATCGACCTCAACGTCGCCCACGTCATCCGGGCCACCCGTTCCCGGAAGAACGTTGACGTCGCTCTCGTCTACGTCGCTGTCTTCCGTCGCCTCGCTCGTTTGACTGGTCTGTTTGGCCTGGATGTCGCGGTCGTTGGTATCGGCGTAGTCGGTTCCACCTGATCCGGGAGCGTTCTCTTCGCTGTGCGTGTGTTCCGTGTGGGTGTGCTCGGTGTGCGTCTGGTCGGTGTTTTTCTGATCGCTCATTTACCGAACGTTACGACGCTTGCGGATTCACGTCGAGGTATTGCATTCCGCTCCGGGTCGCTGCTGTCTATTTCCCGAGCGGGTGTCGTCCCGTCTGACCGCCGCAGAAGAGCGAGAAGTACTCCGATTGCCCGACCAGCATTCCCGTGGTCGCTATGTCAATCGTCGGGGAGGTGCTTCTCGCCCCGAGAAACTGGATGAGGTCGTTGAGCGCGTGGAAGCCGATGGCCACCCACAGGTTGCCCAGTAGTAGGTAGAGCAGCGCAGCGACAATGCCAAACAGAAACGCGAAAATGATCTGCCGGATGCTCGTCGCGACATCCTGCCCAGCCAGTGCGTTCACCGCGTGGGAGGCCGCGAACAGAGCGCTGGAGACGAGCACCGCGACCATGCGCCCGCGCGGCAGCAGCAGCGACAGGAACCAACCGCGGTAGATCAGCTCCTCTACAAGACCAATCAGTAGGGCGAACACCAAAAACCAAAGGATGTCCGATGCCGGGAGTGTGGGGTATCCGCCGACGCTGAATGCGGTGAGGGCGAGAATGCCGACGGGCACGGTGACCGCCAGTAGGTAGTCGCTCCGCGGAACAGCGTGAGCTCCGCTCCAGAGTGGCCTCGGCAGTCGTCGGTGGATCAGTGCGCGCACCACAACGCCGAGAAGTATGAGCGGGAAGACCACGGCGACAGGCGAGACGGTGGTGTGACCCGAAAGATAAAGCGCAGTGCCGGCGATTCCAAGGGACATCACCAGCGCAACGGTGGTGGTGATGGTGGTGAGATAGGGGTGGCGTGAAGTGAACGGCAACGAGGGCACGGCGACCTATTCTTGGAGCCTTAATGCGCGGAGCGCGGGACCCGCGTAGAATACAACTGTATTCGCCATGAGAATACACTCGTATTTACGCGATGCGCAACAGCCTCGACGCGCAACAGCTTCAAGCGCAACATCCTCGAAGGGCAACATCTATGTCTCCGTCGTCGCCTCACGCCGAACAGTTCGCCGATGCGGTGCTCACCATTGTGGGACGCGCCGGCTACAGCGCTGTGTCGTTTCGCACCGTTGCCGCCGAGGCGGGGTGGTCGCTCGGCGCACTGCAGAAGGCATTCACGACAAAAGACGACCTTCTTGACTCGGCGCTGAAACTCGCCCAGCGACGGGCGGAGCAGCGTATCGCGCTGGCACCCCCGGGGCAGCCGACACTGCACGCCTGGCTGGTCAACCTCGTGATGGAGACGCTGCCGCTCGATCACGAGAGGCGCAATGGATGCCTGGTGGATGCCGCGTTCGCAGAACGTGCCGCCTTCACTCCTCGATTCGCCGCGTCGATTGTCGAGTGGGATGCCGCGCTGCGCGACCAGCTGGTGATGCTGTTCCGCGGACACCAGCAGGCTGGAGCGCTCGACACGCGCCTGAATCCGGAAATGCTCGCCCGGTCGCTTCTTGCGCTCGCCGCAGGGCTGGCAACGCAGCTGCTCTACGAGCCTCGACCGGACAGCGACGTGCGGGCGTTGCTCGACGAGTCAGTCGGGTCGCTACTGCGGATCAGTTAGCGCCCGCCGCCACGCTTCCGGTTGCGCGCCTGGAGCGCTCCGCGGGAGTGTTTGACCTGGCGCACCGTCGGTTTGGGGGCAGCGACAGGAGCCTTTTTCGCGGCCTTCGCCTTCTTCGCTGCCGCGGTCTCCTCGGGGGTGACCACGGGTTCGGACTCGATCGTCTGCGTCATCCGCGAGCTCGCGGCGGTTCGTCCGCGCACAATCCCGACAAACTCTTCCATTTCGGGGGAGAGGTCGTCCTGCATCCAGGCGATGGCAATTTCGGTGCGGGGTGCATCGGTGATGGGTCGAGCCACCACGTCTTTGCGGGCATGCAGTCGGGCAATGGACTGGGGGAGGATCAATACGCCCACACCTGCGGCGACTAGCTCCACGGCATCCGACACCACCGCCGGTTTACGCGTGATCTTCTCGCCCGCGAGATCGGCCAAGGTGAGTTCGTCGACGGCAGCGATCGCGTGGTCTTTCGATGCAACAACAACGGCAACCTCTTCATAGAGGGGGATCACGCTGAGACCGTGGTCTTTGACGGGCAGGCGCACAAAGCTGAGGTCAGCGATGCCGTCGCGCAGCACTGCGACCGAGTCCTCTTCTTCCTGCGGGCGAACGCGCAGCAGGATGCCGGGGTGACGGGCCTCCCAGGCGAGAGTCCATTTGCCGATGGTGACGCCGGGAACAAAGGCGATGTGGAGAGTTTTGGGTGCGGCGGCGATCTCGGCGAGTTCGGCGAGCCGTGTCTCTTCGGCCTCGATGCGAGGAGCGGAATCGGCCAACAGGGTGCGGCCATCGTCGCTGAGTGTGGTGGACTCGGCGGCGCGATCGAACAGCTCGATGCCGAGTTCGGCTTCAATCCGCTTGACGGACGCGCTGAGCGCCTGGCGGGAGATGCCGAGTGACTTGGCGGCACGGGCGAAGTGCAACTGCTCGGCGACGGCGACAAAATGTCGAAGGTCAGTGACGTCCACACGCACCCTTTCGTAGGTCCGCGCCAATCGCGGTCAAACTGACAGGTTACGCTGTCACCATGAGCCAGGAACGATCCCCGCAGACCATGAAGCCGGCGACTGCCGCGCAGAAGCTGGGAATTTACCTTCCCGCAGCCCCCGAAGATTTCCAGAACGGCACCGTTACACGCGCTGAACTGAACGAATTGCTTGCCAATCCGCCCAAGTGGATTGTGATGCTGCGCCTGAACGGCCCGCATCCCCGCCAGATCGTTGCGAGCAAGTTGGGCGTGTCGTCGTCCGGTCTTGCCCGCGGCGGTGTCACCGACCCGCTGACGACCGCGGAGATCCAGGAACTCCTCGCGAACCCGCCCGCATGGTTGGTACGCGAGCGTGCCACCCAGGCTGGTGTGCGCGAAGAGCAGAAGCGCATCAAGGCTGCAGCGGCAGAAAAAGCTGCCAACGAATCCGAGTAGCTCGACGCCGAGTAATTCTGATACACCCGTGCCGGGGCGTTTGCAAGCAGCAGATTTGTCGCCGCACCTGCACTTAACTGAACTCGTCCTCGCCTCTGTGCGGACAAGGGTGGATGCCGCGGAATCCGAAGTGACCGTCGTGTGACCGCGTCATCCATCCGAACAACATCTCCAACGAACCAACTCTCCCGTCGTCTCTCGACGCAATACCTAGCGGATCCTCCCCGCACGGGCTACCGTCGCCGTATGCCCGCAGCTCCTGAAGAACCGGGTCCGCCGAACTCCACTCGGGTTCGTGACCAGCCCGCCCTCACCACGTCATCCGGACGGATCTGGTTGGTGGTTGGGGGCCTTTTTGCGCTCATCACGATCATTGTGCTGGTGCCTCTTGTGGGGCTCGCCCCCGAGGGTGTGGCGATCGTGGGGATCTGCCTGACGGTCGGGCTCTACCTGTCGATGCTGCTTGCCCGGTTCATTCCCGCAGGACGCGTGCGCCTGGGAGTGATGGCGACGGGAATGATCGGGATCGCGGTGGTGGCGCTGCTCTGCATCATCTTGGTCGCACTGGCCGAGTGGGCTGCCGTCTGACGGTGGTCCGCATCCGACGGTAGTTCACCATCGGACACCGCTCTGTATCTGACAAGGCCTTTTCTCCCGCGCGCGGCTGCACGAGGGTAGGAGTGAACAATTCGACAGGTGAGGGGAACACAATGGCGATCACGTCGCTGACCGAGACCGAACGCAAGTATGACGTCGAGGAGTCGACGCCGCTGCCCAATCTGTCCGAACTCGGCACCGTGCGAAGCGACGAGACCGTGACTCTCCGGGCTGTCTATTACGACACCGCCGACGGTGCCCTTGCCTCGCGTCTCATCACACTGCGCCGGCGAACCGGAGGCAAAGACGAGGGGTGGCACCTCAAAACCCCCGCGACGGATGGCCGCACCGAGCACCAGGCTCCCCTCAGCGACGAGACTCCGGCGGAGATCCTCGATCTGGTGCGCGCTGTATTGCGCGGACGCCCCCTCGTCGAGGTTGCCCGGCTGATCACTCAGCGCACAATCTCGACCCTGCAGGGAACGTCCGACGAACTCCTGGTCGAGATCGCCGATGACCTTGTGTCCGCGACCGATGTGCACACGGGCACCCTCCGCATCTGGCGGGAGTGGGAGGCAGAGCTGCTCGAGGGCGCGCCCGACGACGTGAGGGAGCGGGCTGCGTTGTTGGATGCCGTAGAGGGTGCACTTCTCGGTGCGGGGGCCACCGCCTCGTCGAGCTACTCAAAACTGGCCCGAGCCACCGGCCGAACGTCCCTGGCTCCGAGCTCGCCAACTGCTCCCGACCGGGTGTCCGACCTGACGGCGCTGGACGTAGTGCTGGGAGTTATCCGGCAACTGACAGACACCCTCGTTGCGACCGATGCCCGGGTGCGCTCGGACGAACCCGACGCCGTGCACACCCTGAGAGTCACTGTTCGCCGCCTGCGTGGGGTGCTCGCGGCGTTTCGTGGGGTGCTTGACCGTTCGGTCACCGACGGGATCCGCGACCGCTTGCGCGCGCTGGGCGATGTGCTGGGAACGGCGCGAGATGCGGAGGTGCGTCGTGCCCGCGGGGAAGCCCTGCTGGAGGGTGAGTCCGATGTGCAGCCGGACGCCGACATCCGGCGCCGGCTCGTTGACGACGCCCTGGGTGAGTATCACGCGCGCCTCACCGAGGTCGTCGCCTACCTCGACAGCGCGGACTATTTCGCTCTTCTCGACGAGCTCGACCAGCTGGTTGCGCGCCCACCCGTTGCCGAGTCGGCGTTGCGTCCCGCGCGTGCGGTGGTGCGGGATGCTCTGCGGCGACAGAGCCGCAGGGCGCGCAGGCGCCTGCGCGGAGTAGAGGACACCGATCTGGAGGCCTTGCACGCCGCACGCAAGGCGTCGAGGCGACTGCGCTACGTCGCCGAGGCACTGTCGCGCGGGGACAACCCCATTCTCGGAAAAAAGACCGCGGCTCTCGGCGATGCCGCGGAAAACGTGCAAGACGTCATCGGCGACCACCGTGACGCGAAGCTGTTTCTCGATCGGCTCGACATCACGGCACGCGAGGCGACCGAGGCGGGCGAAAACGCCGCGGGCTACGAAGCTCTCGCGACGACGGAACGGGGCAACGCGCAACGCTCGATCGATCAATTGAGCGACGCCCGAGCTCGACTCACGAAGAAGGCAAAGGCCTAACTCGCCACCACAGCGCACGCGCAACCTTTTATCGTGCCTCGGAACGGGTGCCGTCAGTAGCGGTTGTTTCGCACAACCTCTGTTGTGTACAGTGTCCACATACCGATCACCCAGCCCGCTACCCTGTCGGAACGGAGTACGGCCCCCTCGCGACGGCCCGCGAGAGGGCCGTACTCGCCCCGGGCTGGTGACCCCGTTACTGCGCCTGCGCCTGCGGTGCGGGCACTAGGGCGACCAGGGATCGCGGCGAGGAGATTCCATCGACGGGGTGATGCGGCTGATGACAATCGCGAGGCCCGCAATGGTGAGGACGACCACCGTGATCGCCACGATGTAGGCGATCACACTGTTGTACCCGCCCTCGCTTGCGGGATTGAGAAACGGGTAGGGATACCACCCGGTGGTCACACCACGGAAGAGTGTCACCGCCAGCCACACCAACGGGTAGCTCACTGGGGCCCACAGGGTTCGCCACGGCAGCCCCGCGCGCCCGGGGGAGTAGAGCCACTCGATGCTGACCAGCAGCGGTACCGCAACGTGGAGCACGTCGTTCGGCCACTGCAACCCGACGTAGCCGGGCGAGGGGATATTGCGCAGCAGTGCGGCGAACACCACACCCGTCAGCGCCGCCCAGGTCAGTGCCGCCATGCGCACGGTGGTGTAGCGCCGCGGATCGGCATCCCCGGTCAACGCGAAATAGGCTCCGGCCCCGTAGATCATGGCACCGAGCACGCCGGACTGGATCGTGAAAAAGCTGAAGTACTGGGAGGGCACCAGCGCATTGTGAAGGGCGAGGTCGACAACCTGGAACAGGATGCTCGTCGACATCAGCAGCGCGATGACAAATCGGAGCGCGCCGGAGACGCGTCGCGCACGGCGCCATTGAGTTGATCCGCGCGTGGACGCACTGAGTCGGGTCTCAGACTTCCGCACAAAATCACCCTAAACCGCGGTTCCCGGCTGAGCAGGAAAGTGCCGGGGACGAATCTGATTCTTGGCGGTTAACCCCGATGGTGGACCGCGGCGGCGAACTCGCCGAAAGCCGACGTCGCGAGGGCACGAAGGTCGTTCTCGACTCGGTCGAAGTCTGCTCCAATGGTGGCCCGAACTGCGGGATCGAGGTCGTTGGCCATCGCCGGAATTCCTAGCCACTCGTCCAGTGTCGGCCGGTCCACCTCGAGGTGAAACTGAGTGCCGAACACGGTGGTGCCGATGCGGAAGGCCTGGTTCGGCGTCAGCGGAGTCGACGCCAGCACGGTGGCTCCCGCCGGAGCATCCACCACATCGCCATGCCAATGCAACACCGGCTGCGAGGATCCCGCGGGCCCGAACACCGGGTCATCAACGAGGATCGACACGTCACCCACACCAATCTCGTGGGCGACACCGGGGTGCAGAGTGGCGCCGAGCGCGGCGGCGACGATCTGGTGACCCAGGCAGATGCCGACCAGGGGTACATCGGCGTCGACGGCCGCACGCACCAGGGCGGCCTCGAGGGCGAGCCCGGGGTGCTCCTCAAAGTCGAGAGCGCCCATGGGGCCGCCGAGGATGGCGATTCCCGACAGTGACTCGAGCGGGGGCAGATCAGTAGGGTTGTGCGAGTCGAGCACAATCCGTCGCGCCCAGTCGATGCCGTCGGCGGTGAGAGTCTCACCGAGAAGCGCGGGCTTCTCCCACGGAACGTGCTGGATGATCAGAACTGGTCGGGTCATCGCTCCAGTGTGGCCTGACGGAGGCGCGCGTGCCAGCCAGCACCGCGACCTCGCCGAATAGGCTGTGGGGATGCCTCTTCCCGAAGTCTGTGTCTGCTATTTGATTCGAGAGAGTGACGGGGGCAGCGCGCAGGTGCTGCTCGGGCGCAAAAAGTTCGGCCTGGGCGAGGGCCGGCTGGTGGGCCCCGGCGGCAAACTCGAGCCGGGAGAGAGCCCGGCCGAGGCCATTGTGCGCGAGGTCTTCGAAGAAGTCGGTCTGGTGGTGGCGCCCGAAGACCTGGAATTGATGGGCGATCTGACCTACCCGTTCCCGCATCGCACAGCGTGGAGTCAGCGCTCGTGGGTATTTATCGCCCGGCGATGGAGCGGCGAGCCGGCGGAGTCGGACGAGCTTGAACCCGTCTGGGTGGATGTCGACACCATTCCGCTCGAGAAGATGTGGGACGACGCGAAGTATTGGCTGCCGGCCACACTCCGCGGCGCTCCCGTGCACAACACGTTCACCTTCGGCGCTGACGGCCGCACGGTGGAATCGTCCGACCACCCGGGGTTTGCCAGTGCCGTTACTGGAGGATGCTGAACTCGCGCTCACCGGTGGGCTCGCGATCCGTGACATCCACCGAATGCACCGTCGCCCAGGTTGGACCAGACCGCAGCCAGTCGATCATGCGCTCCACCGTGCGCTCGTCGGCCTCGACTTCGACCTCAACACTGCCATCGCGAAGATTGCGCACAAAACCGGCGGCACCCAGCCGCGCGGCCGTTGCCTGGGTGTGAAAGCGGAAGCCCACACCCTGCACTTCGCCACGAATAATCGCCTGTTTACGGATCACGGGTCCATTGTGCCTCGCGGCCCTGCGGCGCGTCACCCCATCGCGGTGCCGCGCCATCATTCGTCGTCGTAGAGGCAATGGCGCATCCGACCTGCATTTGTGGGCCACAGCCCGCGGGTGCGGCGTGCCCGAGTGGGCAAGAGGGGTCCGGATTGTTTGTAGGCTAGTAAATCTCGGAACGCAGTGCCCCCAATCCTGGGGCATCCACGGACGTCCCCTAATCGCTACAGTCAGCAGAACGGTTCAAGGGGGAGTTTTATGTCGGGGCCTGGGTTTGCGGTGATTGACGTGGTGACCACGGGGCTTCTTCCCGGGTCGCACGACTCCATCATCGAACTCGCCGTGGTGCACGTCAGTGCCGATGGTCGCGTCGAGGGGGAGTGGGACACCCTGGTGCGTCCCACGAGTGACGTGTCCTCGCCCCAAATCCGCCCGATCCGCCCCGAACTCGCCGTTCCCGCGCCCACGTTCGAAGAGATCCTGCCCCAGCTGGTGGAACTACTCGACGGCCGCGTCCTTGTCTCCCACAGCGCGAGCTTCACCCTTCGTTTTCTTGCCGCCGAGTTCGCCCGCAGTGGTGTGCGCATCGTTCCCGGGGTCATCTCGCTGTGCACCATGCAACTGGCGCGCGATATCAACCCCCACGCCCGACGCTCGCTCGCCGACGCCTGCGCGGATTTTGGCATCACGCTGTCGCGTCGCCGCTCGTCGCTGGTGGATGCCCGGGCGACAGCTGCCCTTCTCGGGGCGTTCCTTGGTGCGGCTGAGGACCGGTCCTTCTGGTACCAGCACATCAGTGATGCCCTTGAGTATCGATGGCCATCGTTGCCGGCGACGGCGGCTCTTGCCCTGTGGCATCCACGATCCGGCGCCCGCGACCGCAGTGCATCAATGGCCCAGTCATTTTTGGGACGCATCACCACCGCCCTGCCCGACGTCGAGGGACCCGGCGAACACGTCGACTACCTCGCGCTTCTCGACCGCTGCCTGCGCGACCGCTACTTTGCGGCCCAGGACGCGCATGCGCTCGTCAACCTGTCGGACGAGCTCGGCATCTCGCGGTACGCCGCTGAGACGCTGCACCTCGACTACTTCGCCGATGTGACCCGCGTCGCCCGCGAGCAGGGAAGCCTGACGATCGGCAAGCTGTCTGACTTGGTCGAGGTCGGCAACCTTCTCGACTTGCCCACCAGCGTGATCCGTGCGGCGCTCGAGCGTCCCGTGGAGGGTCCGGTCGGCCCGCGCACCCGGTCGTATCCCGCACTGCGTGGTGGACGCAAGGCGCTCGACTACGGACTTCCGAATGCCAGCGAAGCCGCCATCGGACGACTCATCGCGAGCTGATCAGCGGTATGTCAGTTGGTGCGCAGCGGGCTCGCAGGGGGCGATGCAGGAAACGCCCCAGCTGACGCAGTATTCTCCTGTAGACGTTGATTGTTGAGAGTGAGCGGATGCCCGACAGTACGACCCCGGCGACACCGTATGAGGTGCTTGGTGTATCCACGGCTGCGTCCATGGACGAACTTCGGCGTGCCTACCGCCGACGCCTGCGCGAGACGCACCCCGACACCGGTGGCGAGGCCGTCGAGTTCCACGCCGTGCAGGTCGCCTGGGAACTGATCGGTACCCCGGAGGACCGTGCGTCGTTTGATCGTGGAACGACGGACCGAGGGTCGTCCGACCGCAGTTTCGCGGACGGCTCGGAGCCCAGCGGCTCGTCCGTTCACCGTCCCGAGGGATACACCGCACCGGCGTGGGAGACCACAACACCACCGCGTGGCACGGACGCTGAGCCCACCGCACGGTCACACGGGCACCCGGGCGGCTGGAACCGCGAAGAGTACTTTGCGCTGATGCGCGAGTGGGTCGGCCGCGGCGCCAAATTTGAGAACCCCTACGACGCGGCCATGGTTCGGTCGGCTCCGCGTGAGATCCGGCACCTGCTCGCCGACGCGATCGCCGAAGAAGAGACCGCGCGCACACTGTCGCAGCTCGACATCAGTTACACCATCTGGCACGACGTGCAGACGGACGTGCCTGGGCCGGGATCGGACGTCAAGCTCGATCACGTGGTGCTCGGCCCCACCGGGTTGTTCGCGATGCTCTCTGAGGACTGGGGCGGAGCGCTGCAGGTGCGCAAGGGCGAGATTGTCAGCGACATGCTGCTGGTGGGGGAGCGTCCCGTGCACTCGCTCGCCCGACGGATCCGTTCGCTGACCCGATCGGCGCGGGTCAAGTTCACCGCACTGGCGATCATTGTTCCGGATGGGACCACCGCCGACGCGCTTGCGGTTATCGGCCGCGAAAAGGGTGTTCCCGTGGTGATTGTGCAGCAGTCACGCCTGCAGGAATTTGTGGAGTCCGGACTGGCCGGCGTGCCACGACTGGGAGCGGATGAACTATTTGCCGTGCGCGATCGTCTGCAGCAGAGCATCCGGTTCGTTTAGCAGCTCAACCCAGGCGCGACTGAACCTCAGCGAGCGACGGGTTAGTGGCGGTCGAGCCATCGGGGAACAGCAGGGTCGGCACGGTCTGGTTACCGTTGTTGACGCTGGCGACGAGTTCGGCGGTGCCCTCGACCTCTTCGATGTTGATCTCGGTGTAGGTGACTCCTGCGCGGTCCATCTGCTTCTTGAGGTTGCGGCAGTATCCGCACCAGCTCGTGGTGAACATGGTCACGGTGCCGGCGTCAGGGGTGAAGGTTGCAGAAGTCATTCTCCTAACTTACGTGGCCCGCGAGGAGTTTCGCTGGCACGGGCCTGTGTGACCGCGTTCGCCCAGCGTCATCCGGTTTACTAGAGTCAGTTCACCCGAAAGAAATGCTGCCATGCCTGCCCTTAAGTCGCCCTATGAAGTACTCGAGGTGAGTCCGACCGCGACCACCGACGAGCTGCGTAAGGGATACCGTCGCGCCCTCCGTCGTGCGCACCCCGACACCGGCGGAACGGCCGTGCGATTTCACGCAGTGCAGGCAGCGTGGGAACAGGTGGGTACACCGGGCGACCGTGCCACCTACGACCGTCGCGCCGCCGCCCGACCCACGGTGCAGCGGACTGCTCCGACGTTCACCGATCCCTGGTCGCGGAATGTGCCACCCCGGTCGGCACCGCATCCCGACCCACGGCAGCGTGAATGGCCGCCTCCGCCACGTAATGATCCTCCGCCAGCCACAACCCGATCGCTCGGCCACCCCGGCGGATGGTGGCGGGAACAGTACCTCGTTGGTGTGCGCGAGTGGGTTGGCCCGGGTGCCCGAGTCGCCGACCCCTTCGCTCCCAAGTTCGTTGCCTCGCTTCCCCTGCCGATCCGTCAGCGACTGGCTGCCGCCGAGACCGAGGAAGCCACGGCACGAATCCTGTCGACTCTCGGTGTCGCGTTCACCACGTGGCACGATGTTGCGACGGATGCCACGGGCGCGCGTCCCGATGAGAAGCTCGACCACGTTGTGCTGGGGCCGTCTGGTCTGTTCTCGGTGTTGTCCGAGGATCGCAACAGTCCCGTTCGCATACGGCGTGGTGATCTGACCGGTGATGGCTTTGGTTGGCGAGAGCGTCCCATCCGCACTCTGGCGCAGCGCACGGCGGCGGTGTCGAAGTCGGCCGCGGTTCGTTTTACTGCGTTGCTTGTTGTGGTTCCGGATGCTTCGGGGCTAGTAGGCGCCACGGTTATCGAGCGTCCTCGTGGGCTACCCGCCATTGTCGTCACCCGTAGCGCGCTCCCTGACCTGTTGCGGTCGCATCCGGCGGGGATGCCTCCGATCTCGTCGGAAGCTCGTTTCGCCGCGCGCAATCACCTCAAGCGAGCGCTGCGCTTCGTCTAACGCACTAGGTGTGCTCGCCCCAGGCATTCGGCTTTCGCCCACTCGGCACAGGGAGACTGGCAGTCTGGAACCATCCGCCGAGCGAGAGGTGTGCAGGATGAGGGAAACCACCACAAGCCCGACGGGTGAGCACCTCAGCGTGCGTGCGCTCCGCCCCGACGACCTGGGGTTTGTTCGCAGCCTGGCCCAGGACGAACGCGTGGTTCGTTTTGTGGGCGATGGCAAACCATGGACCGAGACGTATCTCCAACGCCGCTTCGCCGACGCACTCGCTGTTGGTGGCACCCCGAACCCGGAGACCCGCTGGTTCATCGCGCAGACCGCGGGCGGTACCGAGGTGGGATTGTTCGCGCTGACGCTGCGCGCCGCGGAGACGGAAGTCGGGTACTGGATAGCCCCGGATGAATGGGGAAAAGGCTACGCAACACGATTGGTCGAGCATGGCGTGACCCTGGCCGAGAAAGAGCGGCCTGCGGTGCCGATCGTTGCGACGATTCTTCGGGACAACGTGGCCTCCAGACGTGTTGTCGAACGCGTGGGATTCACCGCAGACCCGGTCGTGACCGCCGATTCCGCCACTGAATCAACGGTCGAAATGACCTATCGACGGGCCCCGCGCCGGGAGCACACCCAGTAACCGAACTTCCGGAGAAAATATTCAGTCGAAATTGCCAGCTTCGGGAAGTTTTTCGCTCACGATGCGTTGTATTCAGCAGTGGGCCTCGCCGTAGCGACGCCCATCGTGAATCTCTCCCGTAAGGCACTCGCATGGCTGACATCTCGACCACTCCTACGCCAACGAAGGCCATCCCGCTTCCCGCCACCGTGCCGGCAGCCAACTCTGGTGCGCTCCACCTCGGAGCAATTCGTAGTGCGCGCCCGGCGTCCTCGTCCCTCCCGCCGGCTCTGTCGTACGGTCGCCCCGGCCAGTGGCTTCGCGACCAGTACGACGCGCATGCTCGTCGCCTGGGAATCGCCGGGACGGATCGGGATGCTGCGCCACGTGACATCCGCCATCTGCTCAGCGCAGCTGCCGCTGAAGAGAGTGTTGCCACCGTTCTGGCCTCGCTTGGGCAGGAGTACACGGTCTGGCACAATGTCGCGACGGACGTGGCTCACCCCGACCGCAAACTCGACCACGTGGTGCTCGGCCCGACGGGCCTGTATGCACTGCGCTCCGATGACTGGGGTGCATCCGTGCGCCTGACCAAGGGTGAGCTGCGTGGTAATGCGCTCGGTCGTGGAGAGAAGCCGATCCGTTCGCTGTCTCGCCGCGCGCGCCTTTTCGCCCGCGACACCGGTATCCGTTTCAGCGCCTTGATGATGGTGGTGCCCGACGACGCCGTTACCGCTCCGATGACCGTTGTGCGTCGCGGACGCCTTTGCCCGACCCTGCTGGTGCGGCGCTCGTGGCTGCCCGAAGTGGTGCGCAGCAAGATGAGCGGGATGGCCATCACCACACCTGAAGCACTCGACGACGCGCGCACTCAACTGCAGGAGTCCGTGCGCTTCGTTTAGGTAGAGCGGAGAGGATCGGTAGAATTTACGGATACCCACGCCCCGACACGAATGTGAGGATCCATTGAGTTTTCCTGAGACCGGGGCTATTCCGATCAAACAGGTGCAGGCGCTGCTGCAGCTGAACGACCTTATTGCCGCGATCCACGAGTGGGCGGACGAGGCAAAAGGCCAGCTGTGGGCGCCCACAGAACTCACTGTGGCCAACACCATTGCTGTCGCCGAGGCGATCACCCCGCGTGCCGGATGCCCCGATGTCACCCCCGCCGAGAATGGCGCAATCATTCTCGACTGGTCGGCTCCTCAGTCGTGGGCGACCGTGGAGATTCACGACGGCACCATCAATGTGATTTGCGCGTCCACCGCACGTCAGACGGACCGGTTGTCCGGCTCTCTCGCCGACCTGGAGAAGTTCGGCGACGCTGTCGTCAACGTCATCTAAGAACTGTCAGACAGTCTCGAGCGCGAGGTGCTCACCTTCGGGTAGTTCCACGCGGATGCTGTCACCGGGTGTGACCTCGCCGCCACGCAGCACGATGCCCATGATGCCAGCCTTGCGGATCACCTGGCCCTCGTCGTCGCGAGTGATGCAGGCCTTCATCAGCCCGGACTGGAACTTGTTGATGAGTGAACACGGGCTGCGCAGTCCAGTGATCTCGATCACCGCATCCGCTCCGAGGTGCAGAATCGTGCGCTGCGGCAGTCGAATCAAGTCGATGCCGGTGGTGGTGATGTTTTCGCCCATCTCGCCCGCGGAGACACTGAAGCCCAGGTCGCCCAGTTCGGCGAAGAGTTCTTCAGCAATGAGGTGCACCTGGGTGCGATTGGGTGCTGTGGGGTCTTTGCGCACCAGGTAGCGGTGCTGCACCGTCACCCCCGCATGCACGTCGCCCTCGACGCCGAGTCCTTCGAGAAGGGTGATGGTGGCGACCGGAGGTTTGCTGAAGCGATGGCGATCGTCGCGGCTGACGGACACCACGCTGTGAGGCATGGTCGGGTGTGGTTCGAGAGTCACGGATGCCACGCTACGAGTTCAGCCGCTGTGTGACCAGTTCAATCAACAGTTCGGTGCGGCGCTTGGGGCTCATCGTCGCCAGGTAGGCGCGCACGGCACTGCGGGTCTGGCTGTCCGTGGCACCGTCGGTGCGTCCGCTGAGAACCTCGCCGACTTCGATCACCAGTTCGGTGCCCGACGACGGCGTTGCACGCATGGTCGTGATGAGCGGCCGCGCGGCGTGGGTGGGTCGTACGCCCACGTGCACCATGGCTTCACGGTAGGTCTGGCAGATTGCCTCCAGGGCGGCTGCTCGCTCCGTGGCATCCATCACAAACGCACGATTGCTGGTGTGCCGGGCCTCCCAAACCTTCAGCGACCGTTCGGCGACCAGTGGTGCGAAGCGCTTTTTGCTTGTGAACTGTCGCATGGCACGTTTGGCGTCGCCGCCGTGGGCGACAACGGTGCGGATCTGGGGATGCAGCTCGAGCAGTTTTTTGAGGGGATCGAGGCCTTCGGCGAGCAGTCCGGCGGGCAGACCGTTGGGATACGCCTGGTGCACGTGCCAGGGGTAGGCGTTCCAGGGGAGCACATGCTCGTCGCTGAGCCCAACGGTGGCGAATACCTGGCTCATACGTTCGGCGATCGGATCATCGTTCTCGCGGGACAAAAAGCCGGAGCCACCCTCGTGGGAGGTGCGGGGTCCGGGGTTCGACGAGAGGGAAAGGATCGTGGCGTTGGCCGCGTTGTAATGCGGCGCCACGTACGGCACGGACAAGCCCGGCTTCTCGAGGCTGAGTTCGTCGCAAAACTCGTTCACCACACGCACGCGGGGATCGAAAACCTGGGCGCGCTGGGCATCACGGAACGCGACGTCCGCCATTCGTCGAAACATCCGATAAGCCTACGGCCCACGTGGTGCTGTGGCGGAACGACTAACTACCGGAGTTGGCCGCCAGCGTTCGTTGCGCCGGTACAGGGGCCTCGAGAGCGGTGCTCAGTGCTTCTTCTTTTTGCCGTGTTTGTGGTGCGGCGGCTTCGGGGGCGCGAGAAATTCGATCGCCTCTTCGATGTTGGTTACTTCGGCGGGAGTGCCGTCGTCGAGTTCGTAGGGTTTCCACGCGAGGATCACGTTTTGTCCCCGTTCGACGTAGCCGACGATGTACCCATCGATGAGCACTTGCCAGTCGAGTTTGACGTCGGGTTGTCCCATTCCGATTCGGCGGGTCTGCGCCGTCGGCATGATCGATGTCGGGTGGGAGTCGAAATCGAAGTCGATGCCCTCGGGACGGAGGTCGGTCAGATCATCCAGTGTCACCATGGTGACACCTTAGAACTGCCGACCTCCGGGCGATAGGGGCGTGCGCCTGTAGCGGTGTGGTGCAGTGCGGTGCGGTTTAGACGTCGGTGCCGCGGAGGCGTCCAAGTCCGTTCATCAGGTGGTAGACAACCAGGGCCGCCACCGTACCGAGGATGATTCCGGTGAACGCGACGCTGCCGGCGTTGATGGTGAAGTCGGCGATACCCATAATGAGGGCGACTCCTGCGGTCAGCTGGTTCTTCGGCTTGCTGAAGTCGACCTTGTTCTCGACCCAGATGCGCACACCGATAATTCCGATGAGGCCGTAGAGCGCGGTTGTGACACCACCGAGAACCCCCGGCGGGATCGTGTAAATGACGGCGCCGATCTTGGGCGACAGTCCGAGCAGGATCGCGGTGATGCCGGCAACCCAGTAGGCCGCCGTGGAGAAGACGCGGGTGGCAGACATCACTCCGATGTTCTCGCCGTACGTGGTGGTGGGGGATCCGCCACCGATTCCGGAGATGACCGTGGCGAGTCCGTCGGCGAACAGTGCGCGTCCGGTGAGGTCGTCGAGGTTGCGACCGGTGAGCTGGCCAACGCCCTTGATGTGCCCGACGTTCTCGGCGATGAGTGCGAGCACCACCGGCAAGAACATCAGGTAGACGCTGAAGTTGTCGGTCGAGAAGGTGGGGGAGGTGAACTGGGGCCATCCGAACCAGGCCGCATTGGCCACGTCGGTGAACTCGACCTGACCCGCAATGACGGCGGCGATGTATCCCACCACAACACCCACCACGATGGACAGTCGTCCCAGTAGTCCCTTGAACAGCACCGCCGTGAGGATGACCGCGAGCAGTGTGATGCCCGCGATGAGCGGGGACTCAGCGAAGTTGTTTTTCGCGGACGGGGCGAGGTTAAAACCAATCAGGGCGACGATCGCACCACTGACCACGGGAGGCAGGGCGAGGTCGATCCATCGTGTTCCGGCGAGGTGAACCACCACACCAACGATTGCCAGCAGTGCGCCGACGACAATCACTCCACCGAGAGCCGCGCCCGGACCGCCGGACGCGGACGCGGCAGTGATCGGGGCGATGAAGGCGAAGGACGAGCCCAGGTAACTGGGCAGTTTGTTTTTGGTGATGATCAGGAAGAGGAGCGTGCCGATACCCGAGAACAGGAGGGTCGTGGACGGCGGGAATCCGGTGAGGATCGGCACCAGGAAGGTCGCGCCGAACATCGCCACAACGTGTTGGGCGCCAAAGCCAATGGTGCGAGGCCAACTGAGTCGTTCTTCGGGCTGAACGATCTCGGTCGAGGCGACGTTTTTTCCGTCGCCGTGCAATGTCCAGGGCAGTGCCATGTGATGTCTCCTTGATACTGGCTCCACGAGAAGAGGGCCTCGATGAGAGTAGTGGAAGGCCGTCACTGAACCGTCGATTGGCGCGCGAGTGTGACGCACCGCGCACGGCGTTAGTCCCCGGTGTTTGACCCCACACCCCAGATAGATCCTTCGCCGCATTCGGTTGGAATAGTCCGGCCGGGCGCATCTCTGGAGCCCAGACCTCCGCCCAGGTCGATGGTGTCCCCGACTACAAGGGTCCTTTGTTGTGGAGCGGGAGACCACGAGTTCGAGTTGCGGTCCAGACGAGCAGACCCGCCACAACGATCGCGGCGAGCAATCCCACGATGTGCAGAACGAGCGAGGCCACGCCGCGCTCGGGAAGGAGGAATCCATACGGGACCCAGCCGTCGGTGGCCCCTCGGATCAGAACTACGGTCACCCACACGGCAGGGTAGGGAAGGAGCATCCAGAGCCTCGCCCATACCAAGCGCGGGCGGTCGCCGATGAGGAGCCAGTCGAGTGCGACGAGGAGCGGGAACACGATGTGCAGGAGAACGCTCACCCAGGGCGGCGCGGACCCGGTGCCCGGGACAAGAACGTTGTAGATGACGGCCACCACAAGCAAGTAGGCCGTGGCGATTCCGCGCGCGAGGGTGAGCGACGGAGGGACGCGTCGACCGAGGATCGTGAGGGCGCCGACGGCAATCAGGATCACGCTGGCGAACAAGCTGGTCTGGTTGGTGAAGTAGCCGAAGTAGTTGACGGGGTTTCCGTCGCCCGCAGCGATACGGAGAACGTAGGCGTAAAGCAGGACGGCGATGACCACACTGCCGGCGGCCGCGCGGGCTGTCCCTACGGCAACCGCTGGGCGCATCACCGGGTCGAGCGATCGGTCGCGTACTGGTCGGGCACGTTCACTGGGCGCGGTGCGACACCAAAAACCACCAGACCATAGAGGGCGGCAACGACGAAGGAGAGAAGGAAGTGGCCTCCCATGGCCGATTGCGCATCCGGTGGTGTGGAGACCTGAGCGCCCGCGATCGCAAGCCACATGCCGGCGACGGCGGCCGCGGCCACACTCGTCCAGGCATAGATCCGACGCGAGAACACGAGGTCTGTGCCTCGGCCGAACGCCGTACTGATGCCGATGAGGGCACCAATTGCGGCGAGGGCGGCGATGCTGCCGGCCACTATCCACGTTGGGGCGAAGGAGCTGGGGCCGTCGGCGTTCCACTGGGTCGTCAGAGACGGCGAGAGGTCGTCGCGCCAGAGAACCCACGAGATGACGACGGTGAGTAGGGGCAGGACGGTGAGAAATGCTGCGGCGAGTGCACGTGGATGGGGCGGAGTGTGTGGGGCGCGGGGCATCCGGATTCCTCTCCTTCCCACTCGATCGCCTGACAGAACCTCGACTAAAGACGAGTCTCCCACGGAGGGCGCCGCGGCCGCGAGTTATGAGGTGAGAGGGCGGCGGGTCAACGAGGTGAGATGGCGGCTGGTGAATAAGTGAGATGGCTGCTGGTCAACGAGGTGGGCGAGAACCGGGCGTGTGAGGTGAGAGAGTGGCAGGGAACGTTTTTGGTCGAAAGGGAGTCATGGCAACGCGAGCAACACCGGTGAAGCGGTCCTCGGGTGACTCCGGAGACGGTGTGACACCTGCGCCGACACCTGCGCTTGCGGCTGCACCTGCCGGGTATGGCGTGCTTCGCCTGCTTTTGGTGGGTGTGTTTGCGTCCGTGGTGTACTCCGCGTTCAGCACGTCGAGTCTCGGGGTGTGCCTTGGTAGCGGGTCCGACATTCGTTCTGAGTGTGTACAGATCGAGCTGAGCCCACAGCCCTATGTCTTTGTGCTGATGGCAATTGTCGCGGTGGCGACGATTCTGCTGGTGCGGCTGCGCGGCCTGCACGGCAAGGTCGCTCGACGTGTGGTGACGCTCGGCGTGCTGGTGATCGTTGTTGTTGCCGTGGTTTTCACCGTGCTGCACTCGCTGACGTTCCTGCGGGCGAACATCGACATCCAACAGGGTGTGGACATCGTTCTGCCGTTCTACAGCAACGCGACGGTGACTCCCGCGGCACCGTAGGAACTAATGCTGTGCGGTGGCAGAGCTGTGCGGCCGGGCGAGGTCAGTCGAGCAGGCCGCGAATGTCGTCTGCGGTCAGGGCAGAGCTGAAGACGGCGTCATCGTCCATCACCGCATCAAACAGCTTCGACTTGGTCTCTTTGAGTGCCATGACTTTTTCTTCGATGGTGCCGGTGGCGATCATCCGGTAGACCATCACACTTTTGCTCTGTCCGATGCGGTGGGTGCGGTCGACGGCCTGGGCTTCGGTCGCGGGGTTCCACCACGGGTCGAGTAAAAAGACGTAGTCGGCTTCGGTGAGGTTGAGCCCAAATCCGCCGGCCTTGAGCGAGATGAGGAAGACAGGCGCTGTGCCGTTTTTGAACTTGGCAATCACGTCGGCGCGCTTGAGGGTCGAGCCGTCGAGGTAGCAATACTCGATGCCCTCGGCGTCGAGCCGTTCGGCGGCCTTTTTGAGGAACGACGTGAACTGACTGAAGATCAGGGCGCGGTGGTCCTCAGCCACAACGTCCTCCAGCTGTTCGAAGAGCGCGTCGAGTTTGCTTGACGGGATGTCGGAGTACTTGTCGTCCACTAGCGAGGCGTCGAGACTGAGCATCCGGAGCAGGGTCAATGACCGGAACACCTGGAACCGGTTTTTGTCGAAGTCCTCCATCAGACCGAGCAGTTTCTTCCGCTCGCGCTGCAGGTACGTGTCGTACAGCTTTTTGTGTTTGGGGGCGAGCTCGATGCTGAGCACCTGCTCCTGCTTCGCGGGCAGGTCTTTGGCGACGAGGTCTTTGGTGCGGCGCATCATGAGCGGACGGATGCGCCGGCGCAACCGATCCACCAGGGCGCTGTTGTCCCCCTTGACGATCGGCTTGACGTACTCCTCGCCGAACTTCTTGGCCGACGGGAAGAGGCCGGGTGCAACGATCGCGAACAGGGACCACAGGTCGGTCAGGCTGTTCTCCATCGGGGTGCCGGTGATGGCGAGTTTGAATGGAGCGCGCAGGCCTACGGCGCAGCGGTGCGCGTGGGAAGCGGCGTTCTTTGCGAACTGGGCCTCGTCGAGGATGAGCCCAGACCATTCGGCGGACTGGTATCGCTCGAAGTCGAGACGGAACAGAGCGTACGAGGTAACCACCACGTCGGCTCCGGCAAACACCTCGGTCAGCGGGGTGCCGCCCTTGGACTGGGTGGCCGTGATGCCGTGCACCCGCAGGCCCGGTGCGAACCGGTTGGCCTCCGTGACCCAGTTGGAGACCACGGAGGTGGGGGCCACCACGAGGAAGGGCTTTCGCTCCGGGGCATCCCGAGTCTGCTCGACCGCGTGGGCAATAAGCGCTAGCGTCTGCAGGGTTTTGCCGAGGCCCATGTCGTCGGCGAGGACGCCACCGAGCTGGTGCTTCCAGAGGAACACCAGCCAGTTGAAGCCGTCTTGCTGGTACGGGCGCAGGCTCGCGTGCACACCGGCCGGCAGCGGAATGGGTTCGACGTCGCCGAGTTCGAGCAGTCCCGTGACCGATTCACGCCAGGCCGCGGCCTGTTCGGTGTTTTCGGCGAGCTCTTCGAGTTCGCTCCAGAGACTCGCCTGGTAGCGGCTCAGCTTCGGGGCTGTCTGCCATTCCTGCAGAGTGGATGCTTCGGTGATCAGCCGTTTGAGATCGGCAAACACTGGCTGGTCGAGTGACAGGTACGAGTTGTCGTCGAGGATGAGCTGCTCCTCGCCGGTGGACAACGCGGCGAAGAGGGGCTCGAAGGGAACGTTGCGCCCCTCGATGGTGACCGTGACGCCGAGGTCGAACCAATCGCGGTGATCGGTTTCGGCCGTACTGATCGTGAGCTGGGGTGCGGCGGTCAGTTCTTCGTAGTCGGGTTGGGTGCCCACCACATCCACGCGCACACCCGGCAGGGCGGTGATGCCGGGCAGCACCTTGTCGGTGAAGAGGGCGGCAGAATGACCGCGGGCTTCACCG
>Ga0247807_10000503_pt1 | contig 24234 bp, 26 predicted proteins | sample UWRJL074202C1_FD_179931 | JGI IMG/M metagenome (GOLD analysis project Ga0247807, IMG submission 179931) | Plant litter microbial communities from Arlington Agricultural Research Station in Wisconsin, United States - UWRJ-L074-202C-1 | ecosystem: Environmental > Terrestrial > Plant litter >...
TGATAATCGCGTCCGTTATTCCCTCGACTGGCTCGGAAGGCACCATCATCGTCCGTACCGCTGAATGGCAACTCCTCCTCGGGATTCTCTCGCTCCCCGGGGTTTTCCTCGGCGCATATCTTTGCAACCGGCTTGGGCGCAAGAGAACCATGATGCTCGGTTTCGCTGGCTACCTAGTCTTCGGCCTGATAATCGGCTGCGCGTACGACCAGATTACTAAAATTGTACCACTTTTTGTAGTATTTTATGGCCTGATGCAATCCAGTGGTAATCTTGGGCCTGGGGATATGTTAGGACTGATATCCTCGGAATCATATGCTACTTCTGTCCGAGGGACCTGTTATGGGATATCTGCGGCATTGGGGAAGGTTGGTGCTGCCGTCGGGACACAGGCTTTCACACCGATTCAATTGAATCTGGGTAAGCGGTGGACATTTATAATCGCGGCGATCTGTGGTGTTTCGGGCATTTTGGTAACGTATTTCTTTGTCGAAGAGTTGACGGGCGATGATCTAGCGATCAAAGATGCGCTGTTCAGGGCGTACTTGGTTGAGAACGGGTGGGATGGGGAGATGGGGGAGGATGATCTTAGAGCGTTAGCTGATGATGGGCAGGGACCTGGGATGGGGCTTCATGCGGAACTTGGGTTGGAAGGCAAGGATGAAAAACTAAAGTAGTATTGTATAAAATAGAACTCTTGATAAGAGTTGATTCCTGAGCACCTGAAACGGATGAGATATTTCTACCTGGTCGGGTACGCGCCAATTGACTAAATGATTCAGTTCTTTAAAAGACTCTAATCGTCCGTACATAACTATGAAGTTTCGCTCAAGAGGATTAAAGGTACTACACACTGTAATCAATTTTCGCAATGGAGAATACTCGGGTACTGAGCCACTGCTCATCTCTTGATATTAGTTTATTCTCGTTGTATCACTTCAATATTCACTACAATAGCTTGCCCGAGTCCTTCAATTTAATCATTGCTGAGTGAGAAGTGGGATTTGTTATTTTGTTTGTAGTCTGTTTTCTTGTAACAGGCTGAAGCTGATATTAGCTCAACAGAAGATATGGAGCGTGCCGCATAAAGAATCCATAATACCATAGTACAATATAAGGAGAGAGCTGCCGCAGTTCGCTGAAACGGCAAAACGCTGAAAATGCATCAAATTGCAATCCTCTCCAATTAAGTCTCCTATGGTACAGTTAGTATTGCCAAACACATTCAAAATCGCAGTTTCTTCCTTCAGGCTGAAACCCAGGATGGGGGACTACACGTGCCTTGACTATCAAGCCATCCGAAACCTTTGCACGCTGTGCCCACTCTGTCCAACTACCATCATAAAGTTTCCGCCGACTCGCGTCCCCATAGCCAGCCTCATTCAATGCAGCGTCAATGATAGCTGCCGTCACACCTGTTCCACAAGAAGTGATAATCGGACGGTTTGGGTCAACCCCCTTAGCCTCAAATATCTTCTTCAACTCCTTCCCGGGTAGAATGGTTTTGTATACCGGATCTAACAATTCGCTCATAGGCATACTAATACTTCCAGGAATATGTCCGCTTTCCAATCCAGGTCTGGGTTCTGGGTCGGTACCGCTCCATCTGCCTGTAGCTCTCGCATCAAGTATTTGCACCCCCTCCGCACCCTCCTTATTGTGGTCCAAAGCCACCTCTCTGATCTCCTCAAAATCAATCACTTTCGACCCATCGAATTCGGGTATTGGGTAAACGCAAGTGTCTACATCCCAAAACTCTCCACTCTCTGTTGGATACCCTTCCTCTACCCATAACTTGAAGTTGTTGAGTACATGAACGCTATCATGTCCAAAGGTCTTCAGAGTCCATCCTACCCTTGGCGCACTGAAGATTCCAATCTCATGACTATCGTAGACCACCACCGTATCATCCTTTTTGATTCCTAAACCACTCATCGCCTTTGCGAAATCGGAAGCTGAGGGAAGCATATGTGGATAAGGGGAATGTCTGTCAATAACCTTATCAAGATCAAAAAACCGAGACCCAGGGATACGCTTCTCGCGGAAAGTTTGTAGACCATTGAGTGGTGAATTAGGGAGGAACCAAGAAGCACAGAGCGCTACGGTTCTTGGTGCTGTTGATATCTTGGACGGTGAATTCTTCTTGAGGGCATCGGAGAGTTCTTTGGGAGTGACTAGATAGGACGACAATGAGCGGCGAGTGGGTAGACGTGAAGCTTGCATTGTGAATTGTGCATGGGGCCGGAGCTTTGAAAGAAGAGAGGAGCGGGCCCCAAAGCTATGTATGGCTGCAGCCATTGTGAACTACTGCTGGGCGGCAGTAATCTTAGAGTATAGTTCTAGTCATGTATCGTTCTCGGAGTGAAGATATCGATGAAATAAGTAGTTGTGCTGCGCAATGTTATGATTTTACAAAAGCGCAAGAAGTGAATTAGATGGTTGATAGAGTGGGGTTCGCGATGTGGAAAGGCTAAGATATTTTGTTACACAAGAGCTCACCATAGCTCCCCAAAGATAAGGTTTGCCAAGTCTCGGCCACGTGAATTGGAGCTCAGGACGCGCTGCAAAACTCATCATCACTCTTAACGCGCGACGACTCAGTGAAGCCATCACACAGCTGGATGCATTCACATTGCGTGGTGTTCTGGTTAAAGTGGCAAGATGAAAGTCAAAATTCGCAAATGGAATGCTGTAGCCACTTGGAGATGGGACATCCCTGATGACGATGTCTGTGGAATTTGTCAAGTTCATTTTGATGGTACATGTCCTACGTGCAAATACCCTGGCGACGATTGCACTCTACGTATGTCTTAACCCGCTTATAAACTTGTAGCAACTAACTACCAGACATAGTGTCTGGAAAGTGTGGGCATAACTTCCATATGGTGAGTTAACATAGAGCTCAATGTATTATAGCTAAGACTGATAATTATAATAATAGCATTGCATTATGGAATGGATCAAGCAGGAGTCTGCAAAGGGACAATGTCCGATGTGTAGGCAGAGTAAGATCAGTGCTAGCTATTGCGATTCAATACTGACGGCTTGTTAGAATTCGAATGGACGGATAACAGTGCGCCAGTAACTACTCCCACGCACACCGAAGCAGAAGAGGCATAAAATTATGAAATCCGATCGTTAGCTCGGGGTTTGAGGTATCACTTTCCGGTATAGGGCGTTTGTTGCGGCGTTGGAAACACATTATATCCGAGTCACTGCGAGTCATTGGTTTTTACTACACAAATTCCTGCTGGGAGATTCATGACACCCTCAAAACAGGATGTAGGTGGTACTACAGCTTTACTAGTTCCAATTTAGCCCACCAATTTGATGTCAAAGTCACACGGGGCAATCAAAAATGTGAACTGAAAGGTCCTGGTCCATCTGATGTTTCTGATGATATCATGCTAAATACAAGTATTGCTCTAACAGTGAGAGCCAAATTTCCATCATAATTCATACGCGGCCGCCCCCATCAAATCCAGCTTTCTTTCTATAGTTCGTTGTGCTCCTGTCCGTCACCATCAGTGTCAGCGACAGTTACTTTAATAGCCTCAGCAGCTTCACCGATTTTGCTTGCAATGGCGGCTTTCACACCTTCTGTCGCTTCATCGGCGACGCTGCCTGCTGCCGCTGTGGCCTTGTCTGTGGCCTTTTCAGTCGCTTCTGCAGCACTGCTTCCAAACTCCTTAATGACCTTTTCGGGAGAAGGGGCAGTGATGCCAGCAATTCTCATCAACTCTGTCTCAAAGACTATCTTCTGTTAGCTCTGTATATTTACACTGGTGGGATAAGAACGTACTCAATGTGCTTCCTGCTGGAATTGGACCCATGTCTCTATCTCCGTAACCATGCTCAGGTGGAATAGAAAGAGTTCTCTTGTCACCAACACACATGCCAATAAGGTTATCATCCCAGCCCTTGATGACCTGTCCTTGTCCAACCATGAAGTCGAGGGGTTGCCCTCGCTTGTAGCTGCTATCGAATTCATTTCCGCCATCTTTGAGTGTTCCGCGATAGTGAACGGAGATCATGTCACCCTTCATCGATTTGCGTGGACATTCAACTTCTCTGGTGATTTCGATACCAACATCCTCGGCGAGGACGGTGGTGGCGATAGCAGCCATTGCTGCAATTGAAACGCTGAGGAAGTGCATATTGTCGTTTGTATGCTCAATCGATGAATATTCTAGGTATTGAGCTATGAGTAGTTGTGGTAAAGAAGTGGACACGTTGGTCTTCTTTGTTCATGGGCTTTCAAGAAACTGGTCCGTGGTTGTACAGGCTAAGCTCCATTGATTGGCAATGGCGGGGAGGCCTCCACTAAGCCTAATACGGTTAGTCTTGTACGTCAAGTCAATCCGTCGACTTCACCTCCACGCTAGCCCTCTTCCTTCCTATACACATGTTTGTTATTCTCGTGTATTCGTCCCTTATCTCGCACATAAAACCACCATCGAATCGCGGCGTAAGCCGACAAATGGTATCCCCATGCTGGTCCTACAAGTCGCAAGTCCTAGACTTTCCCAACTTCAAATTAGAGCCTCCACTAGGACAAGGCTGCCACTCGCTCAGACCAATGGTCAATGCCTTACCTCATTTTCAGCTGAATGAGCATTCCATATCTATTGATGCTCTGGTCAAGGCAACAGCTTTGGGGCTGTCTAGAACTTGTCTACTTCTGGCTTTGGGCATTATTGTCTTATGAGGCGGGGATAGCCATCCATTCTCATGTTTACCCTGCACGCGTCGACGGGTATCCTGAAGCCCACCAGAATGCCGGTTGGAAAGCCTGCGGAGCCTTGCTACGGTCAAGGACTCTGCCAATACACAAGCCCCAACTATTCAAATCCCCTGCCAATCAACCGAAGAGAGCACTCGTCAAGAGGCATTCTCCTGGAACTTCTTCCAGAAATTTCAGACATCATGAGCCGGGTGTTTCCAACCTGTCAATCTACTCCTACTTGCTAAGCTTTTCTAGCAGTCTTTAGTTCCCGGCCCATCACGAATCTTCTCACCGGTATATTATTTCGTGACTCAACAATTCTGGAAACATGGAACTTTGGGGGTGGGATCTTTAAGGCAGGTATGGTGGTGTCAAAGGAGATTTCATTGTGCTTTACAGTTCCACACTGCCAAACCTTGTTTATGGATTGCTCCTGGAAAGACATGCCTAGCCTCCACCTTGTCAATTTGAGTCTAAGCCCAGGCAGTATCCTTGGGCAAACTCATACATGTGTTCGTGGTTTGTATATATAAGGTAGGTTGATCTAGTTATTATCACATAAGTCATTCTTCTCTTCTATATCAAGTACTGGTTACACTTTGTACAACACCCTCGATATCTGTTTTTCTGTGAAGCAAACACGTCCTATACTTTGAACAGCGAAGAGATCAGGTCCATTGATCCATTCAATAGCCATGACTTCATACACATACCAAAGCTCAGACCAATCTCGAAGATACCTCGTGCCAACAATAACCTATGACCGAAGTCCCAATACTTCTTCGTCATCGAGCACAATATATAACAGAACCGCCTCATCTTCTCGGTCCTCTTCTGCGTATCACCACCCGTCCTCAGGTTACCAGCAGGATCCAACCGGAGCGAGTGCGGGGTACAATGGTGATCGAGGATATAACAATAGTCCAGGGGAGCATATATATCGTGTCCACAATGGTAAGTTAATTTCATGATTTTGTAATCGAGAAACAAGTCAATAACGATAATGACAGGCGCAAATTATGTGACTGGAACAGTACGTGAAAACAGTAGGGGAAATAATGTGGAGGTAATTCACCAGTCAGACCGTCAAGCACAATATGAACCTGCAGAACCACATGCCTCAGACGCAACATCCTCAGACATCCAGAGAAGAAGAGAAGCGCGCAAATACGACTACGGTGGATTATACGTGCGTAGAAAGTAGGGTGTTTTTATGTATTACATACCTTTGACGTTGATATAAAAGTCGCTTACCTGCACGATGGAGGCGATTTGGGAGGTATTCTTCAAACCTGAGGACGTCTGCTGAGGAAATACTACTTGGAACAAGGCAGAAAGCTTTCCAATATCAATCATTAGTTTCGGGCGACAAGCATCATTTCAGGCATTCAAGTATGCTATTTTGGCAAGACAAATATATTTCATGATTTGGAATTATCTTCGGTTTTGTATTGTACCATTAGGCTGTATCTACAGTTAACATTTTATTTTCTTGTATGAAAATGCCATTGCTGTCTATTTTAAGAAACCGTTCATCTACCTCACCAAAAGCGAGTGCACTACACTACAGCTATAACATCTTGCACTCACTATTGTCGCCTCTTCAACTATCCTCTAGTTAGCGGCAACCAATCTCCACCCCAATGATAGCTGGGTTACTCATATTTTGCGATATCTTAATCTTTAACTTGTCTGATCTGATCTAGCGAAGATGATTGCAGTGCATGGACAGTGTGCACGAATTACCCCACAAGGGAAGCAGCGTTGCTCGCTGGTAGTCGCCCAATGATTTACGTCAATAGACACTTTTAAGGTCACATGAGTTACAGGACAGTCTTCCGACAACGAATTGAGTGAAGTGGATTGAAAACATGATTTTGTAATTAGAACCAAGGGTATCCATATCCATCATACCGAAATACCTTCATGTTGCAGATCACCTATAACGTGGTTCTATATTTTAGATATATTTTAGACTGCTAACCTGCAACTGTGAACACCTCCATCCCATTACCCACGACCAATACCTTCGGCATTTCCTCCCCCAAAGTATCTCCGTTCCTAATCACAGCGATGTCCCCTACATCAGCAACGGAAGTAAACATATCCCCTTTTTTTCTCAATTCGTTTCTCTCGATGTAAAATTCCCACTCCTTAACCTTCTGGTCGTTACTAGAGCTCACAATTTTCACGATGTCATCTTCATTTTGTCCAGAACTAGGCAAAATACATAAACCAGTAATGGCTGCTGCATGGGCAGAGCATAAAAGAACACTTTTTGGTTTCGAATCCAGATTCGCAGAGGAATAGGCAGTGATTCCTAGGGCGTTATCGTCTCCACCAGTTACAACGATGACAGAGTTTTGAGTACTTTCGGTGGTAACGTCTAAACATTTGATGGTGCTTTGATGAATTTTGTGTGATGAGACCTTAGTCAGTTCTGATGATGAGGATATGCCTTTGGAGAATATGGGAATTGAGGTGGTCCATAGAACGAGACTTCCGTCTGTGGCTGCTGTCAAAATGGACAACTTCTGATTGTTTATCTGAAGATGTTTAATTTGCATGAGACATGATGAGGTATACCTTCCAGTTGCAATTAAGTTATATCCCTTAGCTTTCGAGTAGAGATATGTACGGATCGTAGAATCCGAATAAGCTAAGCTAATGATCAGCTCTGGAGCGGTGGTCGTAGAGTTGTCGCCAGTTTCTGTAACGTCGAAACTCATTATTCTTAGATCACGCTCGTCGCTTTGTTCTGGGCATGTAGCTTCACATAAGACCCCAATCCCAAATCCAGGGACGTCTTCGACGGCCCATACAAAGAACTCCTCGTTACCTCCACTACTAAATAAATATCGTGAACCGTGCCACTTGAGATGCTGAATACCAGCAGAATGCTTTTGCATGACTGCCTTACAGTCGAACTGAGAAGGCGGTAAATCATCCATATAAGACCAAATTCGTATAGTGGTGTCCTCGGCTCCAGTCGCAATCAACGTCTTATCAGGTGAGATGGCACAGGACTTGATCTCGCGTCCGTGGCCACCAGACTTGATTATCTTGTGAGAGGGCCTATAGTGGGTATGAATGAACAACTTTGATGCTTCGGTGTAGACAAAACATCCTCTTGCACGCTCCATGTTCGAATAGGTATAACTTCTATGTGCTCCGCCACATTCAACATTGGCTACTTCGTACTGTTTTGTTTCATTCCAGACTATGAAACTCTTACTTCTGAATCCGGACAGAATAAGATCCCCCCCATCTACCCAAGCATTTTCTATGTTTGGTCCAAGAGGCGGTGTGCCTTGATGAACAGGATATAAAGACGCGCCTTCCAAAGAAGTCCTATGGGAGGTTACAGCACAGCCGAAGATTGAGTAAAGGCTATTCCTACCAGTCATAAGGAAGTATCGAGTCCCGTTGTTCTTAACTTGGGAAAGGGGAGTAATACTAGTAATTGCGTCTCCTTGTGGTTGATCCGATTCCCAAATTTTCAACGGAAGAATCGGAGTGTCGGATTGACTGTTGCCCGATTGTGCATCATATATCGCAAGTGAGCCTTTTCTAGAGCCAAATATCAGAATTGACTTATCGCCTACTCCACAAACACACGCGCTTGTCACTATGAACTTCTCCGGAAGAGAAAGTACAATTTTCTCCGGCTGGGTCTGCACATCTGCATACTGTAACTTGAGGAATGTGGCGATCTTAGCCCCCAATGTTGTCACAATGAAAATCGACTGTTCCTTATCCACGAGAAATATATCTGCAATCTTTCCAGAGACTTGTGCTATCATTTGTATCGGAATCCCCTTTCTGTAGACAAGGATATTTCCGTTTGATCCAGCAAGAAGTGCTACATCATTTCCCCCTTCAACAACTGAGTATGACTTCAGGTCTTGGCGGGATGCTTCTGGTAGATTCAGTTCTTGCCAAATGACTTTTGATTCAATATGCCCAAGAAAGACACGACCAAAATTGGTGGTAATTAACAATTGGTTGCTTGAGATGAACGAGCATCGATTGAAAGAATCAACAGGTACTCTCTTCGCCTTGGGCTTCTTCTTAGGTTTTTTATCATCCAGAGCAATTGGTAATAATTTAGGAATGATTTCATCTCTGTGCTCTATAGAATTGGTGGCAATAAGCTTCACTGGAAACTTAGCCAAGATTTCCTCCAGTTCCCATATACTAGATTGCGGGGGAGGAAATAACTTTGATAGATCTAAAGTGATCAAGTCACCAGTATTCATATCCGTGCATTTCGTACACACCGCTGTTGGAAGATCATAAAACGAGATCTTACCATCAGCTCCTCCTGTTGCCAGAACAGTTGAGCATCCTATTATTTGGTGCATAGCGGCTAACCATATTTGCTTTCCGCTATGGAATGCAAAAGTTCTCAAATGCACTAGCTCTACAGGCCTTCGATCTTCTCCAAAGTTTATATGCTGATGGCATGAACTTTGCTCAGCTAAATTCAAATCATTATTCCCCTTCAAGCGCAAAGACCAGTGTTGCGCTGTGGCATCTTCTCCAAATGAAATGACATCGACTGCGGAGCTTGATGTATTGTCGACTGCGTTTACGCGAAACTTGACCCGCCAGATCCTCGAAGCATGGCCCATTACAGCTGCTATACATCGACTTGAACCTTCTTTATCATTAGATCCGGCACCCTCTCCAGAAGTACTTTCATGAAAAGCTGCAACTTCCGAGCCATCTGTTATCTTAGGAGTTTTGGTACGCCCATAAATGTCCCAAACACGTATGGTGCGATCATCACTACAGCTAACCAGAAGGCGAGTCGTGGCGAAAGGACCGATTGAAATTGGAGGCGAGATGTTCACACCAAAAATGGAGCCTTCATGCCCGATAAAAACTGCGACCACTCGGCAAATTGGTAAAGAATTCACTTCTGACCACTCCCACATAACGATCTCGCCGAAAACTGTTCCAGCAGCAATTAAAACACAGTTTGTGTCTGTCCAAGCAAGATGAGCAGAATAAAGTATAGATCGTGATGGAGAACCCAACTCGTTAAGAGAAATCTTCCGAGAATTGGTCTCTAACCTAGCGCGAAGCAACGTGTTATGAGCTGTGATAAGTACGCAGCTGTTCTCTCCAGCCGTGGAGAGAACGACATCAAGAATCCAATCTGACGTCCGTACTTCGAAATCTTCAATACTTTTCACATCTTGGATTAAGATTTGCTCAAGCAAGCTGTTTGTGAGCAAGATAAGAGAAGATCCACCCCAGATGACTACTCGTAGGTCATTATCTAGCGAACGCTTCTCCTGTACGACGATTCCATGAACAGTCTGGTCAGTGAAAATTCTGCATTGGCAAATAAGTTTTGAGGTTACAGCTTCGAAAGCTTTCAAGTAGCAGCCCTCTCCTGCCAAAATGATCAAAGTCCCAGCCGAGTTAACATAGAAAGCAAGTGCTGTCACAGGATTGAGTATGTGATCATGCTGTAAACGATTAGTTTTTTTGAGTACTTCGATCAGTTAAAAGATACCTTGACTTACTCGGATCGACATTGGAATACTCTCTGACGCAATTGACTAGTTTGAGAGAATAACGGTAGATTTCCACGAAAATTTGACGAAGTACTTTCAGGCAACAAAAGTATCGGCTTAGGCACCAATTTTGAGTATGGCGGGGTACAATTACCCGAACTCCCGAGCCGAAGCTTGATGGATGACGTTGTACAAATTACCAGCCTCAGCCTCAGAAACACACGAACGAAGCAACTTTTACAATAAAAATGGAGCGATATCTTTCCGCCCTGTTTGGTCTGAAAGGAAAGACTGTGATGATTAGCGGTGGCACCAGGGGGATAGGGAAAGCTCTATCGGTTGCTTTGTAGGTGGAAGCATGCCTTCCTCGGCATCTCATTTACTTATTCAAATTAGAGCCGCAGCAGGAGCACATCTGATTCTCATTGTTCGAAACCCGCAAATCATACAGGAAGCCCTGGAAGAGATTAGAGCTGTGGGAGGAGATTTTCATATCTATCCATACGATTTAGCAAGTCGAGAACAAGTTCTTCGGATAGTTCCAGACATGATAGCATATGGTCATGAAATAGATATATTTGTTCACTGTGCTGGTATCCAGCATCGAAGTCCAGCTGAAGACTTCGCTGACACAGAGTGGGACAATATTCTGAGTGTCAATCTTACAGCTGGGTTCCAAATAAGTCGAGATTTGGCCAAAAACTGGCTTAATACTACTTTAAAAGGTTATAATGGACAATCCAGAATCCGAAAGAAAATACTCTTCGTTGCTAGCGTGATGAGCTTCATGGGAGGTGTAGAAATCCCAGCCTATACAGCTAGCAAAGGGGCGATTGCCCAACTAACGAAGGCACTGAATAATGAGTGGATGGCAAAAGGCATTAATGTCAACGCGAGTGAGTATTTCCCATTGTGCCTGGTTTTCTCACTATGAGACGGCTCTCTAGACCTTTCATTAAGCCTGGATTTACAATGGATACTCACTTTTGAACCATACTGACCGTATTGACTAGTTGCGCCTGGCTATATCGAAACAGAATTGACGAGTGGACTTAGAGATGATGGGGAGAAAGAAAAAATGATATTAAACAGAACCCCAATTGGAAGGTGGGGAGAGCCAAAAGATTTGGCAGGGCCAGTCATTCATCTTTGCAGTAGCAGTAGCGATTTTGTCGGTGGAGAAATCCATGTTATAGACGGAGGCTTCTTAGGAAGATAAATTATGTACCGTTCCCCACCTATTCTCAATGTTTTATTTCCGATATCCCATCTTCTTAAACATTTAACCACTATGAGTAAGTCCTGAGTAAGCGATGTCGATGGGTCCTCCCCTCATTATACATTGCGGGGTTTGCTATACATGATTTCTTGCGAGTCAGGACAGGTTCAATAGTTGCAGACGCTGTTTGGGTTCTTTCGAATATGACATAAACCAGTTGTTATCTTCTTGGCTGTTAATTCTATAGACAAAGAATCTGAAGTCATTATCCGTACGGTACAATCCTTTGAGAGTAATTAAATAAAGTCTACCGAGATACTGGGAAGGATTCGCATCACGGTTATTTGCCGCATTCCGGCACTTCCCCTGCCAAGTCACGCATATAAACGTCTACGGTGTCCAAGATCTCCAATCCTGCGACCCAAACAAGTATCTCCGCTCCGTTCTTGCGTAATGAGAGGTCAATGAACAATCGGGAAATGGCGTTCATGCATCACTCGGCGCAATCAAAGGATCATAAGAAAGTGGTCGTGAAAGGTTCTTATAAAAGGGTCTCGCCAGCACAATGGGTTTTAATACCTTGTGGTCTTGTAATTCTTGTTTTAGTATCCCTAAACATGTATTCGTTTCCCAGAAGTGTCTTGTTCTTGGCAGTGGCCTCAATTGGGAGTGTAACTTCCTTGAATGTCACTGAGCCATCAAAAGCATGCTCTACATTTGGGGATTCTCTTAATGTCGACAATGCTGTGGTACAAATCTCTTCATTCGTACCAGCAGGAACGGAAGTCTTTTTCTCGGGAGGTAAATAACTTTCTATCGACTGCCCTAGAGGTGAAATCTAATCTAAACCTCATTTAGATGCCGATTTTCAAAGCTGTGGTACCGCAAGCCAAGTCGTCTCCGCCGACCTCTGCCGCATAGCTCTCCATGTCTCAACTTCCAACCGTTCTGAGATAACCCTCGAAGTCTGGCTTCCTACCACATGGAATGGAAGGTTCATGGCAACTGGCAATGGTGGGCTAGGCGGTTGTGTCCAATATACAGATCTTTCATACATGGCGTCAATGGGGTTTGCTGTAGTAGGTAGTAACAACGGCCACAATGGCACTTCTGGCAAAGCCTTCTACAATAATGCGGATGTCGTACATGATTTTGCCTCGCGAGCAGTGCATACTAGTGCTGTGGTTGGGAAAGAAATCACAAAAGCCTACTATGGTAAAGAACATAACAAAAGTTACTATACTGGGTGTTCGACTGGCGGAAGACAAGGGTTGAAATCAGTCCAAGAGTGGCCAGAGGATTTTGATGGAGTTATTGCAGGTGCTCCAGTAAGTTGCTGATACTTTTGAGACGTCCCCCTACACAGTCGAAGTTGACATATTATTATAGGCAGCTGCATTCAACAACTTGACTTCTTGGTGAGTGCTTCTTTGATGAGTCGTTTATACCCCTTTTAATTAATAAACTTTAGGAGTGGAAACTTCTTTAATATACTAGGAGATCCTTCAGCGCCTCGATTCGTCCCAGCTGCTTTATGGGCGGTAGTCCATGAAGAGATCCTAAAGCAATGCGACAGTGAGTTCATTCTTCTTGTATTATCACTCATTTATCACCACTAACACAAATTAGGCCTGGATGGTGCTGCTGATGGCATTCTTGAAGATCCATCCCTCTGTGACTTTCGACCGGAAGCTCTCCAATGCGCCCCTGGCAACACCACAAACTGCTTGACCAGCCCACAAGTACTTGCCGTCCGGCAAGTCTTTAGCGATTTTCACGGTGTCGGTGGCTCTCTCATATATCCACGCATGCAGCCTGGATCTGAATTAGAAGGCTCATTTATCATTTATAACGGCATTCCCTTTATTTATAGTGCCGAATGGTTCCGTTACGCCATCTACAACGACCCAACTTGGGACCCAACTACACTCAGTGTCCAGGATGCAGCAAACGCAGCTTCTCTAAACCCTTTTAATATTGAGACATGGGAGGGTGATATTAGCCCCTTTGCATCCCGTGGTGGCAAACTCCTGACCTACCATGGTCTTCAAGATGGTCTGATATCATCCGATAACTCAGCACGCTATTACAATCATGTCTCGTCGACCATGTCACTCCCTTCTTCCAGCCTCGATGATTTCTATCGATATTTCCGTATCTCGGGTATGGGACATTGCGGTGGTGGTCCCGGAGCGTTCAGCATTGGACAGTCGTCGGCGGCTTCGTCGGGGCTCGAAGAGAGCAGAAACGTGGTCTTACAGATGGTGGCTTGGGTTGAGGAGGGTAAAGCGCCAGAAACAGTTTTGGGAGCGAAACTTGTGAACGGTACTGTAGTGGGTGAGAGGAAGCATTGTCGATATCCAAGACGCAATGTTTACCGAGGACCTGGAGGGTATGACGATGTCAGTGCTTGGGAATGTGTCTAGATTATTAACAGCATTGCAAATATTACGCTTTTGGAAGTAATTATAAGTGACTATTGCGACGGTGATGTAAACTGATAAGAGTTTAGTTTTGTATAGCTGGAGTTACCGTCTATTTACGATGAACGAGGAAACGATTATCACTTCAAATTCTGATGTAAAACATATGATTTAACATTCAAAAATCTTCCTGAAAGAACCATTTAATTCACTAGACAAGAAAGTGGACTCGAAAATCATGACCTTTCCTCCTGACTACTTAGGATACAATCTGTCAACTCTTGACAATATACTTATAGCTTATGTAACATAAATATCGTCCTCGAAATGCAATAGACCCTCATTGCTATTTCATTTCACAACTTCGCACATGGATTTTCTCTGGTTAGGCTTTCATGATAACTTACCTTACAAAGCTACTCTATGTCCACACCACCGCCCCAGTTCTCTCCTACTACTAGGCCCTTCAGGCGCTGTCCCTATAGAAGTACTTCTTAATCTTCTCTGCAAAAGAAATACCCCTAGCCTGTCTTCGCTCCTCCTTTTCTTTGCACTCTGGACACAGCTCAGCACTAGTTCTCTGTCGAGAATTGAGTCTATGGTACTCACAGTTCTTGGGGTCGCCGCCAGAGACGATGCACGGCTCTATCTCTCTGGTGAGATGTCGGCATTGGCTGCAAGACACCCAGTAGATGTTACACATTTTGGTTATGATTTCGACCTGGTTGCTGGCTGATTGTGTCGGGTTTGTAAAGAGAATGAAAACTGTAGTTGGGCTAGAAGTTGCATTCAGTTAGGAATAAGGTCTATTTTATAGTGGAAGTTTACAGGTTGTGAACATTGTTGGTTGTGACGATGAACAATGGGAACAATGTTGATAATTGAGATGCGGGGATTTGTTCGATTCTTGAGTATTTGCGCTTTGTTTGACACATCTCTTTTGCTGCTTGAATGGAATGGAGTGCTTTGTTAGCAGTACAATGTTTTCTGTTCATAATGATTGGACAGTTCTCCGGAATTTTGAAAATCGCCGTGAATCACATGTATGTCCGTCCCATAAACACTCACACAGTGAAATTGATATCTTCTCTATTGACTCATTATACTTCAGACTTCTTCATATGATGTTATTAGCTACAATTCAAGTGGCTACAGAGATATCAAAAAAAGAAAAAAAGAAAGAAAAAAAAGGTAACAAGGCTTTCTGAGTATACTCGACATCAGAGTTAGAACCCAAAAATTTGATTTCATATGATACCCAGCTCGCCCGTCTCAAGGGTTCCCTATTACTTCTACTTTGAACAACTGCATCATTGTCACTTTCCGTCAAAGACAACCTCACCTACCAACACAAAATGCCGCTTCACGAATATCTGCGTCCAGTCTTCATCCAATACCCACTTAGTCATTTGCCTATGAGGACAACCAGGGAACGTGGTGTCCTTGGCACCCATCATTTCTGCTTTCTCCGAGATGTTGATGAGTATTGGTCTCCTGATTATATTACTTGCTCTATGTGTTCTCACACCCGCTTTTAGTGACGGCAACGGTAGAGTGGAAAATCTTGCAAGCAAAAAGTATAGTTTTCATAATTATTTTCGGAGAATATCGTCGTCAAGCGTTGAATCTTGCGTAAGACTGAACGAGTTCATATTCGATGATCATGGTTTCTATGGCCAGTCAGACGGCCGAAACAAACTTCTCTCTATCCTCGCCAACTCTTAGACCAACTTTTCCTGACCCACCAGGTTCCTCTCCCTCTCCTGCTCAACATCCAGATTGCGCCGCATCATCTTCCTTGCAACAATCTGTCCCAGAACAATATACCCACTTAGCTGCGGCTGCACAATCCCCGCAAATTCCAGCGCCGAAATACCCACATAACACACAGAGAAAAAAAACATTCCAAGTATTAAGCCGAAACAGGCAATGGCAAATGCTAGTTTGCGTTTATCGGGCTTACGTTTTGGAGGTTTGCATGTGGCGATAAATGATAATATGATCATAGGAATGCTCATGAAGGAGAAGCTCAGGGCAAGGAGGACTTGTAGAAAGTCGTTAAGGTGGGGGGTGGAAAGGGGGAGGTTAATGGCTGCTGCGAGCTAGACGGCATGTTAGAAAGTGCGGCCGAGAAGGAGAGAGGGAATACCATTTTCATAGGTTCACTCGGCGGTTCCCATTCTTTAATCATATTAAGCCAAAACATCAGCTGCCCAAACGCAATAAGAGCTATTCCTAAAATCATCTCCAAGAGATTGGTAAAGGTCGGCGAGGGAGTCATGGATGAGAGCCAATAAAGTCGGCAATCGTGGCATATTTCATGGTCCGCCTTAGATTCGGCGAAACAGTCTTTGCAAAGACCTTTACCCGTATCTATCAATTATCAGAAGACTCATAAACAGCAACTACTAAGGGTTTTCACTCTTGAAAGCACCAGTGCCAGTTCGGATACTGATCCTCTCAGTTGCTCGCCCAAAGCTATAGAGAGCGTTGATTGTGAACGTAAACACGCCCATGGCGAGGTACCGAATCTGATATACAGGCCTAAGTATTTCGAATATGATAAGATTGTGTTTAAACTTGCCAATTGCAGGCATGCGATGTTACTAATAACATTGTAAGATGTTCTGTACCTGATATGCCTTGCTCGCTTGTTGTAGGAAGTTGTACGTCAAATAAGGCAGAGTCGTCAGGATACCGTCTCATACTTACGGTCACATGATGATGTCAGGGGGTTCAAAGCTACCCTGTACAGTAGTGTTTGTGTTGCTAAACATTACAACCACCATCACTTACATGTGTTTATCCTTCAATTTTTAATCAACACATCGAAGGTCAGATTTAACAGGTGATAAGATTGGCCTGTTTATTTGCGAAGACTATGTATTTGTATTAATTAATTAGAGCTCATTCTTAGCCATGTTTCGTCCTCGCTGTTGCTTTACTCCCTGTCGTGTTGATCACAAACCTCGGAGCAACCTCGTTTTATACTGGTTACCTGTATCCCAATTGATGGTGTTCTAAAAGGATTGAGTCATCTACCCTGACAACTATAGAATGAGTTCACAACTCCTTTCTTTTCATCGTAACTGCTGATCTACAACTGCTCTAGTCTTTTGCTTGCGCTTCCGAGGAATCCTCGCCACCCAGTACAATAAGAAAGTCGCCAAAACGTTGAAAACTACAAACACGGTAAGGTATCCAATGTTAATCCAGCCATCCGAAGTACTTATTCCCAAGCTTTCGAGGAGTGCATTAGTATCAGAAACCTGGCAAAAGTCGCAGTTCGAGCTGGCGGCTGGGTTCTGCAGCGAGCCACCAGCTGATTGATAATACGGTTTCAAATAGGTGTCACAGGTCCCATTAAATCCCACTGGAGGACTGATGACCAAAACCTCCTTCGAAGAGCATGTTATATTGGTGTTGGCTAAGCCAGCACTGATGAGTCCGTCCATCAGATAGGTGAGTGGAGAAGCCCTGTATACAAATTTCCAAAACCCGGGAAGATCCGCAGGAGATACCATTACACTGGAGAGCCACGAATGTCAGCTTTTCAGAAATATACTTGGACCTGCTTTTATGGAATAATGTAAGGCGGAGAAGCTTACCCACAAAACACTAGCGAGAACCAGAACAGCAGAGTCGCTAATTGTATTGCACTCTCTGCGTGCTGAATACCTACTCCAACTGCCTGGGAGAAAGTGATGATCCACAGGCAAAAGAGCCATATCGATACAAACGATAACGCACCACGATTCTCGGTGCTGAACGTTGGGTCTCCGTTGCGCCAGAGTCCTGTGGGGTAGTACCAGGTGATGAAAACAAGGACCGTAGCCAAGGTCTGCCACAAGACCTCAACGATGATGTTAGATGTCAAGAAAACAGTCCAGGAGTACGACTTGGATCGTTGTTCGCGAGCCTCGAACAAGTCTCGCCCGTCAATAATGCGGGGGATCACTTGTTGATCAAGCGTTCCAAACATCTGCGTTAGGAGGAACATGGAGAAAATGACGTTTGTGACCCCTTGTATATCAACGTTGGTGTTCTGAAAAGAGAGCCCATTGAAGAGTGCCTGAAGAAGAGTGAGCCAATCAACATAAGATATGGAGGTAGTCCAAGAGAGCTCACCACACCAGTACACAAAGCAATTTTGGAGTAGACATATGTTGGGCTTCTCCAATATTCCTGAAATAGTCTATTCGACACGATCGTGAGTTGTCGAAACCATGGCGTGGCGTATTCGCTACGTTGTTGCTCGATAGATGTAATCCGGGGCGGTGAGTTAAAACCACCAAGGTGATAAACCACTTCCTCATTCTCTTGACTGGACTTCCATTTTTCGGACCAGCTTTTATTTGACGCGGTGTCTCCAGATGGTGACTCTGGCTGTGCAGTGGCTTTCACACTAGTCACATTCAGCACCCACTCTGCAGGATTCGCCGCGGGCTCGCATTTGGTAGCACCCTTCTTCTCAAAATATGAGATGAGGGTTGACGCATCGGGCCCAATATCTCCAAAGTAGATTGTTTCTCCGTGGTCATTTAGGAGCAGAATGCGGTCGAACATGCGGAAAAGTTGCGACGATGGCTGGTGTATCGTACAAAGTACTGCTTGGCCGTTTTCTGCTAGCTTTCTGAGGAGAACACAAATCGACCAGGCCGTCTGGCTATCTAGCCCTGAGGTCGGTTCGTCTGTGACGTGTTAGCTCTCTTTCTGTACACAGAAGTCCTACGACAGTGCTCATTTAGTGCGAGACCATACCAAGAAACAATAGAAGCTCAGGCTTGGCCACCAACTCTACGCCTATAGTTAAGCGCTTGCGTTGTTCGATATTGAGTCCTGTGACAACTCTAAGTAAATTATGGCATCTTTCAGGTGGTGCAACTGTCTGGAAGATACTTACCATCCCCAGGAACCCCGACGATCGCATCAGCGAATGAGCTCATGTCTAGAAGCTCAATAATGCTGTCTACGTAGCTCATCTTTTCCTGCTCGGATACGTTGTCTGTCTGTCGTAAGACGGCACTGAATTGCAAAGCCTCTCGCACCGTTGCCGTTTGGAGGTGAATATCTTCCTGTTGAGCGTATCCAATCTTCCGCTGGAAGCTAGCATCTCTCAAGACCCCGTCGATGCAAATATCGCCAGTAGCAATTCCAAAAGAAGCTCGATCAGCCAGAACATCAAGTAAAGTTGTTTTACCTGCACCGGTCACACCCTGAATAATGTTAGTATACTGTCGTTCTCATTCATCTCAGGGACTACCCTACCATTAAAGCTGTCAAGGTTCCCGGCTTTACCCAGCCATCAATGTCGTTTAGCAACCTTTTTGTCCCATCGTGTACTTTTATCTCGTAACTCAAATTGTTCCAGTGGAAAATTGAAGACTGCTTCTTGATTGTTTCAATCTTTGGAGCTGATTCGATTTTGCCTTGACGACTGGCGGCTCCTCGAGCTTTGCCATTCAATTCTTGAGAGAAAGTCAGTGGAGTAGCGTTCTCGGAATCCGGAAACACTTTTCTCTTGCTATTGTGGCGCCGGAAACGAATCATGTCGCCTTTGGATCGTTGCGCAGGTATATACTGTGCGGCAAGGAGATGGAAAGCACATATTATGATGGTCATGACTATCATGATAGCAATATTTCTAGTATTATGAATCAGTCATGGACCATAGCATTCATCATTGAAACTTTACCTCCAAATATGACTCGGCTGATACGTGAACTTTTCAGATAAAAAGGCATTACCTTCAACGTAAGGTTGACCAGCAATAGACCCTACGACTGGACAGATCTTGCCTTCAAATTCTGTCGCATTATAGGAGGGTCCTTCTGGAATCATCGTGGAACACAAGAATCGACGGTCGCGGAACTACACAGGCCGTTAATGTAATTTCAAGGTCTAAGACCTGAGAACAGTGTGTACCTCATTGATTATCAAGCTCTCATATGCGTAAGCAATAGGATTAGCACGACGAAACCACTGCAACCATCCAACCATATAAGGCACCGGGACTACAAAACCGGCATAGATGACGGCAAGTAGGACGAGAATGCAAGTAGGTGCGGTAGTCTGCTCCATGGTTCTAGAGATAGAGCCGATAAAGCGGAACCACATTGACATGTTCAAAACCAGGACGAAGTTAAAAAGAAGCCAGATAAAGAACGCAGCGGGTGTCCGCCGGAGATGTGTCATGAAATACAAAGTGACTTGAAATAGGATGGCTGTGAAAAACTTGTTAGGTAGATCGCATATCATTGCAGCAGCTGCGTCAGTGAAGGGATAATAGAAGGCATATCGATCTTGCTTCTCGACAATCGGGCGTTGAGCCCAGATAGTGAGGACCTATGCAAACATACATTGGTAAGCAGCACAACACTAAAAGTGGCTTCAATAGTAACAACAAACCTCGAATGATGGCGACAAGGCCGTGAGCAAAACGGACAGAAAGATAAGGAGGGCACGTTTGTCCATGCTATCCGAAGTCCCAGGCAAATCGTAGTAAACGCTGCCAATTACCAGGGCAAGTATGCCGTTAGCAACAACGGAGCCAATGACCGGGCCAGGGAGATTGCGTATTCTCAGAAGACCTCTCTGCAGACAGATCATGATTTGAAGATGGATCGGGATGAGGTATGTAGATGTTCGGTGACTAGTGTTCAACAACGATTCAGACACATTCCCCACATTTCTGTTATCAACACATCAAGGTTTGGGACTTACTTGAGTTTGTCTTTCCATTCATTCTTCTCACTGGATGTCGTGGGCTTCGCAGTCAATGGGGGTTGGCGGTCATTGAAGGCCTGGATATCTACAAGGAGCTGACGAGCCTGAGCACTCCGCTTCCACGCATTGGCGAATTCATCGGGTGATCTTGGGACTGAATCTTTGAAACCTTCACGCGTGATACGTTCATCAGGGTTGGTCAAGGAAGTCAAGAAGTCCGGAGTGGTAGCACGTAGAGGACGCTCAAAGCCAAGTTCGTGGAAGTACTGGGCCGCAGATTGTACCGGACCAAAGTATATCTGAGCATCTGCTTGTAGGAAACTCCTATCGTAGTATCTCAGAGTTAGCTTCTTGGGTAAAACGAAAGGAAGCAGGAGAGAACAGATAATGTGTAGTGGAAAGGGATCACTTCTCACCTTCGTAGTTGACGTGGGACTCATTCCCGATGAAGATGCCATGAGCATCCCCCGCCAAAGCTTTTAAGAATGTAGTGCATCCGCTACCAGGTCGACCAAGCACGAGGAGCATCTCACCGCTTAAGATCAGTCCATCTATGCCATAGAGGATCTGAACACGTCGCTCAGACTGCCGGGAAAGAAGCTTCCATGCAAGCCTCGGGATGGCTAGTGCGTACGAGGCGACAGTAGGTTGAAATCTGGCAGAGGATATGAATCCGTGGACATGAAGATTGTTGAAGGCGAGGCCAAGCTGCAATCGAGTCTGCGACTGCTTGCGGAACAACCAATCATGAATGGCTCGATCACGAGTTGACGGATTCATTGATGCTGCAAATCACCATCCACGATGAGATGACGCCGACAGTGTAGAGAGTCGTTGAAAACGGTACGGAATGGCAGCAGTTAGGTGCAGTTATTTCTTTACTGCGGCGCGTTTTTAGCAAGCTTCAAATGCATCGTCCTTCGTACTCTTGTACAAAGGACCATCTGTAGATAGCTGGCTCTCTTCTTGCCTTCTTACGCCCCTGCAGCCGGTTGGGAAAAGACCCATGCTTATGCAACTGCAAATTTTAACGGTGCTGCTTTTTGACACCTATCAGATCCCATGTCACTGCATGTGGTTGGTGTTCACACAAACCAGAGGTGATATATCCCAGTGGAAATAGACCAACAACTAATTCTCCTCTTGGCCAGTCATTTCATTGTTTTTGGTCCTTTAACAACATATACCATGTTAAATTAAGCTCATATATTAACCGGCTCTAGAGACCCTTCTCATATGTACTTACTGGCAAAAGTACAACCGCAATGACAGACAATGTGATGGAAGTTCGCTACTGCGTTTGCACCCACACATCAGAGCACCTAAGCACCCTCTTCTGAATAATTTAACATACGCAGCTAAATTCCTAGACTGACACATATTATAAATTGATGAAAGTTGGAACCTGGAAACCCGGAAACCCAACTGTGTACATCAGGTTCTACTGGCGACCGGCCTCTTTCTACTTTTGGGCTCGTGAATATCTTGTCCCTAGATGGCTACCTGAACTCTAAAGCTATTTCATACCCGGTCATTTTTTGATTCATTTCTCCACATCCCCTAAGTCCTCTGTGGTCATATTTATGCCTTTACTGTTGTCCGAGAATATGACGTTCCATTTCATGTCATTTTTGGGACTAAGCTCAATTTCAACCTTGTCCTTCGGGAATGGGAAGGCAGTGTTCATGAGGAAGTCCTTCCTTGGCTCAACCCAGTTGCCGCTGACGGGGCGAACATCGAATCTCACTAGTAGGAGAGCAGCGAACGCAAGAATCTCTGTGCTCACGAAGTGTCGACCCGGACACAGAACCGCACCGCCACCAAACCCACGGAAGGCGGCTGCTGGAGCCCGCTTCCCACCGCTTTTGCTTGATTTGAGAAAGCGCTTGTGGTCGAATTGGCTTGCCGTCGAGCCCCAGACGGACTCATCACTATGTGAGACACGAGTGGGCATAATGACCATGCTGTCTTTTTTCAAAAGGTACTTTTTGTCAATTAAGGTATCTTCCTGGACAATTCGTGCGGAAATGCTTGTCCCGTGAAAACGCAGAACCTCCTGCCACGTCGATACGAGTACGGGACAAGCCGTCCTCACGTTCGCAAGATCGATGGTACAGATGCCATCAGGGCTTGTCTGTACCAGTGCAGCTGCCTCACGCTGACAGTCTTTGAAGACGACTGGATTGGCCAATATTTGCCAGAAAGCCCAGAAGGCACCGGGAACTGTGTTGCTGACGCTGGCATTGATCTGCCCAATCTCCGTATGTGCGGTGTCATCGAGTGAGAGGCCGAATCGAACATTATGCTCATGACGGAGCTTAACAAAAAGCGAGCCATCAAGATGCTTGTCCTCCTGGAAATACTTGTAGATCTGCTTAATTAAACGCTCACGCGCTTTGAGGCATTCCTTGGCAAATATGCGTGGCAGTATATCGACTAGGAGAGTCATCAAGCCAGGCTCAAATGTGCTAGCCTGATGTCAGAAAGACTACATGAAACACAAAGGATTTTTCGTTGTGCTTCATTACTTACAACCAATCTTTCTCGTTTTCCGGGAGGCGGAATGGATTGTGTGGTCCATAAGTAGCCTCCATTGTCGCAGCGAAAATCTCATGGCGGACCCAGTCAAAGAGTTCGACGACGGTTGTTCCCTCCGCGGCTAGCTTGTCGAATGCTGCCGCAATAGTATTGACAGCAACTCTGTTCAGCGCGTCCAGGCCTGGGCCCGGGGATGCACCGGGGGCAACATTCCTGGGGAAGCTCATGAAATAGCCCTTGTCAGTCAGGAGCTGATCTCCCCCAATCTTTTCGCAGGTTTGCTTGCTCGCCCCCATAGTTGTGGCGACAGCATGCAGCTCAATGGGAGTAAAGGCAATAGCTTGAATTTGCCGATCGATAAGATGGACCAAACGGAAGGAATTCACCACGTAGGTAGTTGGACCCGGCATCTTGAGAGAGTAAATGGGAAGGCGATGTTTGTTCCTGAGATCATGTCCAGTCAGCAATGCTAGGTCTCTCAAGAAAATTGTATTGCACCCTCAAGGACGCTAAATAGGAAGAAATAGCTTGCCTCATGCGCATATAGAAGCTTTCCTTCTCCATCATCAAGCCGACTAAGGGACTGAGGAATGGAATGGAGCCTGCAATTGGCTGAGGCTCCCTTGGGTCCTGGTTGAGATAGGCCAGAGCCCACAGAAAGGCGTATGTCGCGCCCGCACCCACCAGGGACAATACAATGAGAGAAGGCATTATGCTATGTTGTGCTTAGAAACTATGAGTAGTTGGACAAGCAAGCAGCGTTGGGAGGTCCCGGATGAGAGAAAAAGGCTCGGTGTAATGTGATTTGGGGGGGTAGGTGGCTTTTACTAGAGAGAGAAGGATGGGATTAAAAAGAGGTGAAGGTGCATGATATTTCGGGGGTGGCTGCAACGATGCAACGGTCTCGTAGTCGGCGGGTGAAGTGATGGGTGGACAAGCGATAGGGCGCCCACAACGCGGGCGAACCAAAGTCGCGGGTCCGGCTGAATCCCAAGTGACAGGGCGGCGCACCCGTCCGGCTGGGCCCGGCATTTAGCATTGCAAAGTGGCAAAAGTGGCCGACACTATCACTGA
>Ga0247807_10000504_pt1 | contig 24215 bp, 32 predicted proteins | sample UWRJL074202C1_FD_179931 | JGI IMG/M metagenome (GOLD analysis project Ga0247807, IMG submission 179931) | Plant litter microbial communities from Arlington Agricultural Research Station in Wisconsin, United States - UWRJ-L074-202C-1 | ecosystem: Environmental > Terrestrial > Plant litter >...
ACCATCCTTAGTCCTATTATAACCCCTAACCCTTCTTCCTCCTCATCACAGCATCCCGTAGAATCACAATAAAGCTCTCCTCGCAGAGACAAGGTAAAACCTGACTAAGCCTGCAACTTCGGACAAGCAGCGAGCGCGCCGCACATGCAACTAGAAAGAAGAGGGTATGTGAGATCGACAAAAACGAGGTACACACGAGCATGATCCATGTGCAGATCCGGAGAAAGGAAACGGGCTCCCAAGCTGTGCTGTGCTGATCAGTTGCTGAGGTTCATTCGCTGCTTAAGCGTTCGAGTTGTTTTTAGCCTTGTTTGATAGAATTTTGTCTGATATCGTTGTTGAGGTTTCTGACTATATAGAACTGATTTTTCAAAATTCTTAAAGCTCGTATTCTCACAGATTTACTGCATAACACAAATGCTTCTTCTTATCATTTGACATCACATCTGAGGAGAACGCTACGACGCTACATAGATTAAAGAAAGGGTTCCGGCGGCTGGTAAGATAGATGAAAGAAGGTTAAGAGAGAAATAGGTGTGGTTCAATAGTTAGGTAGGTATAGTACAAAAAATATCAGGACAATAAAGCAACGGGACCTGAGCATTTTCGTTTCTTCCACTTCTCGCTTTTGCTAACGTTCTACATCCCCAATCTCGACCCCGAAATTAATAATACGGCAGATCTAATTAGAGTAGGCAGCATCGATCTGCTTTTGGTAGGTCTGGAGGATCTTCTTCCGGTTCAACTTTTGTGCTGAGGTCGTGAATCCCTATCTCGTGTCAGTAAATGGTCCAGATGAATATCAAAATAGGAATACGTACGTTTTGTGGGGTCCACTCCTCATCGGCCAAAACAGCACCTTCGAGGATCTCAATACCCGCCAATCCACCCGCTCTACCTGTAGCCTGCAGCTCTTTTAGGACTGCAGCTTGGATTTTCTTGTTATGGACCAAATCCTCAATTCCGTTACCTTGGACGCCAATTTTCTCAGCAAGCTTCTTGAGAGCTGGCTCCGCAGGAACGATAATAGCAACAGGCTTGGCTTGTTGTGGGTCAGCGTAAACGCAGATATTGGCAACGACAGTTGTGGAACGGTATACGGATTCGAGCTTCTCGAGGGCGATGTATTCTCCGTTAAGAGTCTTGACGAGATTCTTCTTGCGGTCGACCATTTTAAGATGGCCGTTTTTGTCCCATTCACCGATATCTCCGGTCATGAACCAGCCGTCTTTGGTAATAGCTTCAGCTGTTTCTTTGGGGTCGTTGTAATAACCTTCGGTGACGGGCGTACCTCGGATCCAGATCTCACCTTGTGGGTTGGGCTTGTTGGTTACGAAGTAGCCTGCTTCTGGGTAATCTACCAGCTTAATTTCGATAGAGCCAGGGATATCACCAAGAGCGTCATCAGTCCATTTCATTGGGTCCATAACGGCGCCCATGGCACACGTCTCGGTCAATCCATAACCGTTGATCATGGGAGTGACCGCCATAGAAATGAATCTTTGCGTATCTCTTGAGACGGGGCCACCTGCGTTCAAGCATATGCGCAGTCTGCCACCAGTCGCTGCCGCTACTTTCTTGAATACAACTGCGTCCAGAATCCCGGTACCTGGCAGACCATATGAAAGCAGAGCTCCCTTCAGCTTCATGGCCCCCCAGAACATGTTCTTTACAACCGGGCTGCCACCATTAACTTTGGCCACAATACCCTTCTTGACAGATTCCCAGACGGCTGGAACACCAATCAGGACTGTAGGCTTGAACTCAGCAATATCTCCTTTGCAGTTCCTTACAGAGGAATCGGCCAAAGTCTTTGGGTTCCCGTAGCCCATGGTTCCACCCCAGTATAAGCAGGCATTTTCGAAAACGAATTCGAGGATATGCGCAAGTGGAAGATATGTGAGCAGACTATCACCAGGACCGAGATATGGCTCGACAATGGTATTAGCACCGGCAACTACGAAAATTAGTGACTGCCAGCTAAAGGAGTTCCTTAAACATACCTGCAGCGACAACGGCCTTGTGCTTGAGAGGAACACCCTTGGGTGGACCAGTGGATCCTGAGGTGTACATGATGCAGCAAAGATCCTCTGGGGTAGGAGGTACAGCATCGACTGGGTTATCTTCACCAAGCTTCCGAAGCTCCTCAAAGCTCATAATAGTGATATTTGGGTGTGCAGCCTGGAGCTTTTCGACATTCTCCTGCTTGACTTCATTCTGACTGTTCCAGACTACAACCTGGATCTCCTTTGCTTCCTTCAAAGGCTCGATCAAAGTCGTGAGGAGATGAGGATCGAGGAAGATTGCTTTGGCTCCAGTCGCAACCAGCGAGTGTTTCAACCCCTCTGCACCTAGGGTATCATATGCGGTGACGATTGGGAGTGACTGCGATCCAGCACCATGAGCAGTGGCCAGCCAGTGAGCACTGGTTCCTGCGAATATGTGAACGCGGTCATTCTTCACCAAGCCAAGCTTCCGGTAACCAGCACCGATCTGTAGAACCAACTTTTCAAAGTCGTGGAAGCTCAAGTATTCGTAAGGGCCGAGCTCGAAATATGTCCATTTCTTGTCCACGGTGGTCTCCTCGCCGTCCACAATCTTCTTGACCTGCTTTGTCTCTACGTGAGTCTTGATGAGCTTCCGAGAGCCTACGGCCTTTGCATTTCCGAATTCTCGCGAACTGTACTTGGTGATTTCAAAAAGAGTGGTGACGTCCTCGCGTGGCCGGGTTACCAGCTTGTCTTTGTGGTTTGGATGTCTACGGGGAATCGTCTCGCCATCTACCTTCTGGTAGCCTGGAGCATCGACACTGAAGGGGGGAGAGTGGTAGATCCGAGGCTGCACCGTTGCATTTTTTAATGACATATTGGCAGCTTCAAGGGATGCCGGAGAGAGACAGGATTCGATGGAGGCCGCGACGGCAATTAAAACAGCTGGAAGAAAGAGGATGAAGTAGCGCAAATAGTATGCGGTACGAGCAATAACTGTAGAAGGTAGCTCTGCAGGTTGATTGAGTAGTAGAGTAACCGTGGGAGAAGATGGGTGTGATGTTTGTTTCGTTCGGGTGGTCATGGAAGTAAATCGGCGTAGGGCGTTATTCGAGCTTGCTCAGGGTTGAGCCATGACGATTTTGCCGCAAAGTTGCCAATCAATCTACGGAATAGCGCTTCCAAAGTTCCCCCCTGGCTGGACGACCACACAACCAAGAACACCAAGAACACCAAGATACACCAAGAAACACCACCAAAACCTGACGGACGCGGAGACAAAGGGAACACGGAAAGCGGAGAAGCGAAAAACAGATAAGACTTTGTGAGCTGTGGGCTGTGGTCGGTGGTTTGTGGCTTGAGACTTGAGGCTATCTACACAGTGTCCTCCTGTCTCTACATCTTCATCTTCATCTTCTTCTCTTCTCATCTTCTGCGCTCTACTCGACTACAAAGACAAACAACAATCCGACAGGCTGCTGTTCGTGTCCCGTCCCTCTCCTTACGTGTGCAATCAAAATACTCGTTGGTCACCAACAAGTGTCAGTGTTTCTCTCCAGTTGCAAGGATATTGGTTACGAATTGTGTCTGGTTTAGTCCACGTTGTCTTTGCACAGCCGCTCTTGGAGGCAATTGCCTAGCCAGTTTCCCAGCACCGGATCCAACAACAATCCACTCAGCTGGTCTCATACCAACCTCAAACACACAACCGATACCGACCATTTGCATGAGGGGGAACACTGTTTGGGCACCGCATCATCTCCACATTCTCTTACCAAGCATTGGCAGCCACAATGGTCGCTAGTGATATTGGGGTAGATCTGGGCAACGAGATAGACGATGTTTGGGAGGGTGAGTTCTGTCTGCTCCATCCTAATTTCAATGTTCGACAGAGCATCAGGAGAGCACCACTAACCGATCAACCTAGAGGCATTTCTCCTCTTTTCGCAATCCATCCCCTCGCAAAATCTGGGGTTCGTAGATCAGACGGCCACCACGCTAGAGCTTAGCATTGGAGATCGTGACCTCGCCATCCATCAATCACCTACGGTGCTAACCTCTCAACGCGGCGGTGGCACCACTGGCGCTGGTAAGTGCCGTTCACATGGCTATTCCTTCTCTTCTTTCTATTCCAGCCGCTGAAGTTATCAGTTGTTTGGAAAATCACCCCTCTTATTGCCGCTTGGCTTTCTTCCTCTTCCAATTTTCTGTTCAAACACGAGGTCCTCAATTCAGACTCTACTATTTTAGAGCTTGGATGTGGGATTTCGGGAATCATTGGCTTGGTTGTCGCGCCGCGAGTGAAGGCGTATGTCGTTACGGATCAGGATTATGTGATGAAGCTTTTGAAGCTGAACATCTCTGAAAATCAGCCGGACACGACCTCCTCCAGCAAAGGCCGAAAAAGCTCTGCAAAATCCAAGAACTCAGCTCCAGCTCCACTCAAAGCGAGTAATATCATTGCCCAGCCTTTGGATTGGGAGACAGATGAAGTCACACCCTCACTTACAGGCTCCGCTTCATCGCAAAGCTTTGACGTGGTGGTGGCATGCGACTGCATCTACAATGATGCATTGATCAATCCACTGGTCCAAACCTGTGTGGATGTCTGTAAATTACGAGCGTTGGATACAGAGAAGTCAGAGCCCACGGTATGTGTGGTTGCTCAGCAATTGCGTTCTAATGAGGTATTTGAGGGGTGGCTCAAGGCTTTCCATGAGTCATTTCGGGTCTGGCGTGTGCCAGACGAGCTATTGAGTGACGGTATGAAGTCTAGCTCTGGGTTTGTGGTTCATGTTGGAATTCTACGGTAGGCATATAGGTGACTACGGTATGTAGTTCTCGCAGCATAATTGTAGAGTTGATGGTATTGCTCAAGTAAGTAGTAATATCTGTTACTCACTAATGGCCCAAAATCAAATAGAATCACACACATGGGACCTTTATGGTCGACTTAATTAGAGTAATTAGACAAAATTTTGAACAAACATCTAGGATCCCTCTCAAATTCTTGGATGCTTTCATTGCGGGTGTTAAAGTATTATAGTGTGTAGATAGGTATCTAAATCATGTTTACCTCCCTGCCCGTTAAAGTATCCTTCTAATCACGTGTGGACGTGACCCTATGTTCGCGTTCCTTTCTAACAACCGCCATTTCAGCACACATAACGATGGATATCATCTAGTATTTTCATCCTACCCAACCACACCCATACTCCGAATCCCAAACTGATCTTTTACTTGCTCATAGACATACCGAACTATGACTGGAAACCTAGGCTCTGGCCTTAGCCGTTTTGTTGATGGCAGGCATGGGTCAAATGATCCTCCACAATCTACTTTATCACGAGCTCGAAATGCAGAGCGACACAAGGTCCCAACGAACAGAAAAGAATTGCAGAATGCCATGCTGCCCCCCTTAGCTGCGAATTTTGGACAGGAACACCCTCCTCTTTATGAGACGAAAGACGAGTACCGTGACGATTCCGGATCAGAAGACGGTCAGAGAGGACAGACACAATCGCGTTCTCCACCGAACACCTTCGACATTGGCAATACCTTAGACAGCGCCGAATTTGAATCCACAATTACTAGTGATGCCCAATTCGATGAACATGAACAAGAGAGGTGGGATAACGAGGACGAGCCAGGTAGCTCAGGCTTGGAAGAGGAATATGATGTGGAGGACAGAATCAAAGAAGGAGAGGTGTACAATCAACAGGGACACAAATACCAGAGGGATGATAATTACACAGTCATAAATCACTCGGTACCACAACAGCAACCGCCTCGTCGGCTTTCACCAATAGTCACAGTTATCGCAGATCATCGCACTAATATAAAGCCGACGCATGGATCTCGATTTCAAAACTTGACACCATATGAGCATCCTGTTATGGTTAGCAGACCTGTCCAAGATGGAACCGGTGGTCAGCCGCATAACGGATCCAAGAAAAGACTTCGGGGACAGCTCCACGATCCTCATCAAGGAAATAATGAACGACCAAATCTAAAATTCGAAAACCACAACAGCCAAGGTCAATATCTACAAAACCAAAACCCAATTCCCAGTGACTATCAAGTAACTATTAGTCCATCAAGCCAATTATCAGAAGACGCGTCCGAAACGTCCAAAGGACCGGACGAGGACTATGACGATGAACAGTTACAAGCCATGTCATTTCAAGACCTCAAGGACGAAGCTTTCGAGCACAATCCGAGAATTGTAGATTTAGCTCAAGATAAGGTCTCATCAGATCTCCTTCAAATGAATGCACACCTCAAAAGCCAAACCGAAGACAAATCTGAGCCTGCAGGCTTAGAGGGTCGTTGGAAGCAATGCATGAAAGGCAGGCCGGAGGAACAGGAAGTGTACTATTCGAAGCTATCTATTTCAGAATGGGAAGAGACCGGCGACCTCTTCATCGATCGTTTCAGTGAACTCATGCAAAAGCTTCGAACAGCACGAACGAACCGACGCGCAATCATCGCAGCAGGCGAGCGCGAGATTGAGCAGCGTGAAGAGATGATCAGAGGCAAATCCGCTAGTTATGATGATGAGTTCAGGGCCATGAAGCGAGACGGGGAGAGTGTTTTGCGTGGCAAGCTGCAACCCTCTTCAACGCCACGTCAAGCAAGTCGTAAATCATAACTGTAATACGCTTACCTCCTTGCCGCAGACTAAAACCATTTGCTGGCTTTGGATTTAGATTTCCTAAATTCGGTTGGTGCAGCTACGGCTATTGACATATCGAGTCCGAAAGTGCTGAAGCCTATGAATGTGAGTGGGAAAAGGAAATATCTTTCATCTTGGGGTGCATAATGAGGAGTATGATTGTAGGTTTGCAAGGTTTTATTCGAGCTTCTATGTTCTAATAGTGGATGGATATGAAGGGGAAAATCGTTGTTTTCTGGGTGCATTTACATGGTGCTACGGCGTTTTGAGTTGTCAAGATACCCAATTTGCCTTGCTGTTAGCCATATGCTATAACACTTCTCAAGTTCCTTTCCATACTTTAACGTTCTCATGATATGTTTCATATTCTACTCTATTGTCTTAATTAAACACTACGGTATAACTTGTATATACTTCATCGTCTTTACACCGTACTAGTTACATACCCTACCACAATTTGTCTAAAAACTCAAAAAATATACTTGTATTTCCCTTCGTATATCTAAAGGGCAGGCGATTCGAGCAGCAGAGCAAATGCAATTCAAAGCCGAAGGGGGTATAGAACATTTTGTTTATATTCATGCTTTCCGCGCTGTTCCCACGTTGTCTTCTTACAATGAAACATTTAAAGTATTACTCTATCCCGATAAGCAGGCGGCTGCTGCTGCTTCCCCCATTCCCTTCCTTCTTTGGTCTTCTTCTTCTCCTGTCTGTCCGCCGTCTCTTCTCAACTCCTGCTCAGCTCTTCCCCTCACCAAGGAGTCTTTCTCGTCATTCCTAATGCTGCGTACGAATACATCTATAGCTTGGTTCCCTCGGCGATAAGCTCTGCTGCCGCGCTCGCGATGGCAAGCTTCCCGGTCTCCTTGACCTTGGTCTGGAATACCACCTTGTTGCCCTCTTTCCACATCTCCGTCACCAGCGTCTGTCCGGGGAGAACCTGTAAAGACGACAACGATTAGCCACTTGCCATAAAGGAAAGAAGACAGGAGAAGAAAAAAGCTCCCCGCGTCATTCTGAAACTGGGAATATCCCCGCAAGTTGGGCGAGAGAATTATTTTACGTACCGTGCCTGCGAACCTGACCTTGATGTTTTGGAAAGCACCGTATTTTTGATACACGGCTTTGGCGGCGATGCCGAAGAAGCAGAGCCCGTGAAGGATAGGGGTTTTGAAGCCGCCCATCGCAGCGAATGCGGGGTCGACATGGAGGGGGTTATAATCTATTCCATTCCCGGTCATTAGCATCTACTTCAAATCATCACGTTTCCCAAAGGCAAGTTGGGGAGGAGGCATAGGAGAAGTAGAAAACGTACCTCCTGATAATCGGTATAGCGCAGCTTGTTCCTCGGTAGTCTTCTCCTCGGCCACGAAATCAGGCGCGCGCTTGGGAGGAGTGTTTGCTGCGGTAGCAGCACCCCTATCACTGGGCCTCTTCTGTCCCTCGAACCCTCCGGAGCCGCGGACGAAAGCAGTCATCTCATTGTAGAACACCTTCTTTCCGGTGTTCTTGTCCACGGTCATCGTACCGCTCTTCAAGATCGCCGCATTGCCTTTATCAACCACTTCGATCAGTTTTGGGTAGCTGACCAGGGTGGCTTCGGTGGGAATGGGATATTGGAGGATTTCGAGATACTGTTCACCGTGCAATAACATCATGGGCGAGAAGTTAGGCATCAGGTCATCCATGTTGTAGGGTGTGTCTGCTGCGAAGAATGGAACGACGCCAAATGTTGGTAAGGCTTGGAAATCATCACTGCCTTCGAAAATCAGAGGTAAATCATCGCGTTTGGCGCCGACACCTAGGTTGTAGAGGATGACGTCTCTAGTAGTGTAGGAAAATTCTGTGCCACTGGTTTCGGCATTTTGGGCTGCGGCAATGGCGGAGAGGTATTGGTTTTCTGGCGCCTAAAGAGCGTAATTAGTGTTGTCACTAGGTAAATAATATAGACGAGAGCAGCGAGATTTAGTAGAATGGTGGTTCATTGTCGAGAACTAATATACAGGACTAAATAGCTTCTGATCACATAAAGAAAGCAAAACTCATACCTGCTTCCCCTTGTTCTGCATATTCGCCATGATACTCTTCAATCCATCTTGAGGGTCCTCTGGGTTATCCGCTCTTCCGTCATCAAAGTTATTGATCTTAGCCCATTGCTTCTTAACCTCCTCTGGTGTCAACTTCACATCAATTGGGAAGCCATGACCACCGCTTCGTTGCCAGCGGGTACGTGCAACCCATCCACTACCGACCTCATAGAGGTTTCCGGTGGCGGGTTTGGGGACTTTATCGGAGGCAAGAGCAAGGACTAGGGGTGCTATGTAGTCAGGTTTGAATGCTTGAACCATCTCCTCGGGCATGATGGTGCGGGTGAGGGCGGTGCCAGCGTTGGGGGCGATGGTGTTGACTAAGATGTTGTACTTCAGACCTTCACGTGCTAAGGCGCGAGAGAAACCTAGAATACCACATTTCTGCGATTGTAAGAGCATGTCCATTGAGGAAGGGAGAAGAACTTACGGCAGCAGCATAATTGGCTTGACCAAAGTTACCGTAGATACCACTGGTTGATGTGGTATTGATGATACGACCATACTTTTGCTTAAGCATGTATGGCCAAGCGGCTTTGGTGACCTTGTAGGTACCACGGAGATGAACGGCAATGATAATATCCCACATGCTGTCATCCATGTTCGTGAAGGCTTTGTCACGAAGTATACCGGCATTGTTGACAATGATATCAATCCTTCCGTATGCATCAATAGCAGACTTGACGACGGCTTCTCCATCCTCAACATTGGCTTTGTTTCCAGTTGCCTTTCCACCGAGCTTTTGAATCTCTTGGACAACGGTATCTGGGTTTACCAGGTCGTTGACTACGACAGATGCTCCGAGTTTAGCAAATGCGAGTGCATATGCGCGACCGATACTATCACATGTCAGAAATGTTACTTTGTCTTCAGAACGATGCTTACCCAGCACCACCACCAGTAATTAAAGCAACCTTGCCAGTAAAGTCAAGAGTCTCTCCCTTATCACCAGGGCTCATCTTCATTGATTTATCCAACAGACCCAGGAAATCAGCAGGTCCAGTTGGGTGCTCTGCACCCTTGAAATTGCTGATCTGATCCCATTGCTTTAGAAGTGCGCCAGGGGTATAGGTGTCATCAGCCTTCAACAATAGACCACTTGCCCGCTCCCATCGAAGCTTAGCAACATGGCCACCTCCAGCTTCGAAGATAGAACCGTTTTCTTCCGAATCCTTGTGTACCAAGAGGGCCACTAAGGGAACAATCCAGTCTGGCTTCAAGTTTTGGAGGATATCGGGTGGCATAACGGTTTCTGTCATTCTGCTAGCAGCTGTTCTAAGTTAGTATGATTTGAGCAAGGGACGAAGGGAACATACCAATTGGCGCAATGACATTAGAATGAATATTATACTTTGCACCCTCCTTTGCCAATGTCTCGGTGAAGCCAACCATCGCAAGCTTTGCAGCCGAATAATTTGTCTGACCGAAGCTTCCAAATAATCCTGCGGCTGAAGCTGTGTTGATCACCCTTCCGAACTTTTGTTTTCTGAAATGTGGCCAAGCAGCCTTTGCACATTTATATGATCCCTTCACATGCACATCAATAATCAGATCCCAGTCCTTGTCGGAGAGGTTCTTGAAACTGATATCGCGCAGGATACCGGCATTGTTGATGAGGATGTCAACACGTCCAAATGCTTGGATGGCGGTATCGATAATCTTATCACCATCGGTGACACTGTTGTAGTTGGCTACGGCTTTACCGCCTGCGGCTTTGATCTCGTCGACAACTACATCTGCGGCCTGGTACTCGTTAGGTATCAACTAGAATAGGAGTAATATGGTGCGTACCTTTGTTGAGTTTCCTTCGCCCTTGAAGGATCCTCCGAGGTCGTTGACAACTACGCTTGCTCCTCTTGATCCGAAGAACAAAGCGTAGCTCTGTTCAAGTTAGTTTCTGCATATGAGGATCCATGAGGAGCCAACACTATTGCCAGCTGGCATCTCGTCTCAACCGCTTGATTGACACAAGAACAGCTGCCAGTGAGGCCACCAGCGCAGTCGCAGTTCGGCACATACTTTGCCCAGTCCACCACCAGCTCCAGTGACGACCACCACCTGGCCATCATAGCGTAATTCCGACATATTCAGTAGTAGTGTATAATCTCGAAGCTGCAACAGGATAGGCACTTGTTGAGGTTCAGCAAATGGAGAGATTTAAGAGGAAGAAGATGGATTGTGGTTTTAATATGGTTGATGCTCGATCGTCGTCGGCAATGCAGCTGTGTCTTGTCTTTGCAAGTGACGGCTGAATGCCTCGGCTCCCCGGATTCAATGAGAAACGAGCTCTCATCCGCTTTTTGTGGGGCGATTCATTCACATGCAAATGCGGACAGTGTCTCACGTGCTCGATATCAAAAACGTCTTGGGGTTTGGTCTGGCAGTGTCGCATGGGGGATAGTTCCTTTGTACCTGTTGGGAGAACCGAGTTGAGTAGAGAATGTCTACAGTTGTGCTTTACATGTGCTATTCAGAATTTAGGTGACATGAGTGATTTCAGGCTGTATGTCGTAGTCCAAGAAGTGGCCATACCCTGTCGGCGGCTTTTGGCGGGGTAAAGAGCGTTACCATATTATCATCATCACCTTTCCAGTATGTCCATTAAAATTATAATAGAAACGGTAGTACTATAATTTGATAACACTGTCGCAATTTGGAAACGATTTCCCTACGACGATATTGACTGTCCGTAAAGGTGTCAGGGCTGAAGATCTGTAATATTCAATATCACGAAAGTGTTGACATTGACTAGCATACTTCATTGTAAGCCACTATTGCAAAGGTGTTGATAGGTACATGTGCCAAATTTAAAAATAATTTGCTGGTTAACCCAGTGTAACCTTGTACTTATAGCTTTCCTTTTCGTCCATCTTCACTAATCTTCAAGATATGTCCTAGACCATCAGCTTGGACTCTCTTCCAAAGACTACCCTTCCCATGCTTCTCCTCTTCCCTCCTGAAGAAATCATCAGCACTACGGATTCGGCCGGGGTGAATCTCATCCAACAACTTGAAATCTCTAGTCAAGATATCATACTTCCATGTATTGAAGAACCCGGAAAAGTTACTCTCCGAAGACATAGAGTCTGGGCCAGCGTTGTAGCCTGCGGGCAGTTTAGCTGCAACTGCAAATGGTCCATCAGACCAGTACTCCTCCAGTGAAATGTCAATATACTGCGCAGGATGACCAGTCACTCGAGTGAAAGCGGCTGCAAGCTCAGCGTAGGGGATGGGTGCAATCGCCACCTCCAGATCCATTCCATTGGAACGCGAAGGGTTGTCAAACAGCCAGCGAACGTAATGTCCACAGTCGTCCAAGGCGACATGCTGCACCAGTCCATTACCTAGAGGCAACCTCCATGTTACAACATCGTTCTCAATCGTTGGTGTCACTGATATGCCTGTCAGAAATGCTACAGTATGCCATGGAAAGTCGAGCACCTACTGATAGTCCCCTTTGATATTGCCATTTCAATATATGGTCCAGTCGTAAACAGCGCCGCGCCCATCTTCATTTGAAAAGTCTGGTTTTGAAACAGGATCCATTCTCCAACTCTTCCCTTGCCATCATAATGACCAGCCCTAACCTTTGGGTCGAAGTTTGCCTTCTTACTAACATAATCAAGATTTCCCCAGACGAAGAATTTGATACCTGCAAGAACGGCAAGCTCATAACAGCGAATACCCCAGTAAAGTTCATTTTTCTCACCGGTATTGAAGCCATCGATGTTAACGAAAGCCCCATTGCATCCTTCGAAACCAGCTTGGAGAGTAGCTTCATTTGCAAGCGAGCCTTCGAGAAGCTCGACGTTACCAAGAGCAACCAATGCTTTGGCTCTTGCCGAGTTGGTGTCGCGGGTCAAGATCCGGACAGAATACTTCTTATCTGCAACTAGTGCTTCGACAATAGGGATTCCTTGAGCCCCTGTCCCGCCAATGATGAAGATTTTTGAGGTGACATAGGAAGTCATGGTTAAGTTTGGTGTACCTTTTCTGGTTTGCCGCAGTTTGTGATAAGTGGAAATGGTGGGTATATATATATTTACTAGTTGAGTAATCGCCTACTGATTAATTAAAGGAGAAAACAAGGTAGTTGATCCATTTGTTACTGTTTACTGATCAAATATGCACCACCTCCGCACTTTGAATCGACACTCTCAACTTTGAGAGGTATTTTCGTGGCCAAAATTTCAAGAAATCTACTGTTTGACACGCCCTAAACCATAATGCACTGTACTTTACAATATTAAACACAACTATAGACTTAAACAATATCATGGCCCTTCTACTGTCCACCAAAGTTGGCATAGTTTCCTCGTTTGACAGTAGCGATCACTTATGTGGTTGTCACACAATACCTTGGCAGCGCAATATGTTCAGTAATCACAACCTTCCCTATATTGTTTAGTGTAACGACACGGAGTTGTTAGTATTAGAGGCCGACTTCGTAATGCATTATTGATATTGTATTTGTAAAGAATTCGCAAGATACGGCGATGAATCTGCTTCGGCGTTAGGGGATAAATTCTGGATAAGGGGTTTGTTTATTGACGTGGTCTTCTTCTATCTTTTTTCTTTATGAACAGCTTTTCCAATTATGTAAACATAACTGGGGGAACTTTTCTTTTACTTACGATTACATATATTAGGGATCGGAAGATTGAGCTTTCAAAAGAAATCACGACCTGGGAAATTAATCATATCTTAGCGAGATGCCAAGACATGAGACAAACGACGTTCTTGATTCAGAATTCTTCTTCTAGTCACAAACAACAAGAATTACCCACGCTCTTCCGTATCTCGGTACAACTTGCTACCAAACACTTTTGAACTCTCAGAATCTTGTCACATAGATGTTCAAGCCCAAAAACTATGGCGACCTCAATTCTCTCCCGAAAGCGTGACCTGGCATACATGATATACTTCATTATCTCCATTCCCAATATGCTTTGTACGGCCCTACTTAATTTCCTGCCCCTCAAAAACCTCTCAGTCATATCTAATTTCGGGTTTAAAAACAGTAATGGATCTTCAAGCTATATACCCGACCCATCTTGTCCCACCTTTCATGAAAAAGCTCAGCAGTTTCTACATCAACACCTATAACGACCGATTCTTCATCAACCATCCACCTTTCTTCCAGGCTTTCATTCTGTCGGAACTTATCTACCAGTTGCCTGTGTCACTTTGGGCAATTCGTGCTTTATTCCGAAGTATTATTCCTCCCCCCCCCCAACAATTTCAGTCCTCATCATTTTTAAATGAACGGGAATTAGTGCTAATGAGTTTTCAATGGCAGATTCGCCGAGGGTCCCCGTTGTTTTGTTACCTTTTGCGACATTGGTCTTCGTAACGACGGCTACTTGTATATTTGAATATATGCACTGGGATGTGCCTTTGAAGAACAAGATTGATTTGACCACGCTTTATGGTCCTTACCTGGCACTAAGTAAGTGACCCTGCGTCTAATGATGAGAAAGTGATGTTTCGTGCGGTATATTTTGCTGACTTCTGTGTTACAATGTAGCGGGATTCATGCTCGTTGACATGATTGTCAGACTCAATGGTGTTGTTGATAGGGCGGCAGGTGCTGTGGTGACGAAGAAATCGCAGTGACTGATTGAGAGAAGCTAGTTGAGATATCATGATGTATCTGGATGCTTTCAAACTGTGTATTATTAGATGGCCTAAAATACTTATACTGAGAATTTAATAATCGAGTTCAATCTCTTCTTTCGACCCGTTTACTCCTTCAAGCAACACATTAAATCTTAGCAGAGAGAACATGATTCTAATCTCTCCCAAAAAAGAATGGGAAGGAGAAAACAAGGAAAGATTTTGATTCCAGCAGTGAAATAGCCTAGACAAAGCACCTGCTTATCATACCGCCATGCATTAAGACTTACGTGACCGATAATGTGTTTAACTCCTAACAATCTACTGAGTATTCCTACGAGCGAGATTCTACACTTCATAGTGGCCTCTGAAGGGGGTGATGATGGCTTGTGATAATTACCAAATATGCATGGCCATCCGGTAACGTTCCAAATGGTGGCCAAAATATGTATCCAGCACTCTGTAGGATGTCCTTCAAAGCTGCTTACCATCCAACTACCTGTTAGGTAAGAATAGATTAAAAGGATTTGTACGGTTCAGTGTACTATAATAGAAGAAACGACAGAGGAAGTAGGCTTGAGTGACTTCTCGAAAATTCACAATCTTCCAAAGTGAGAGGAAAGCATTGTCCATTAAATTGTACAATTTATACTAATTATGTACAAATTCAGTAAGTCATTAGTCCTCACCCGACCAAAGGCACTACTTTTCGTTTCGGGAGCCTGTTTCTGAGTAAAGTCTCTTTGCTAGAGGACCAACTAGGGCATTAAACCATATCCTCCTTTGCCTTCTTCCTCTCGCTCGCACCCTTGATCAACGTACTCAGGTCTCCAACCGGGATCTGGAATGGGAAGTCGAGTGTCGCAAGCATAATGGCGCAGAAGATCCACCAACCCGCAAGACAGGCGACAAAGAAACAAGCACCGGAGGCTATCTGACACCTAGCACCCATCGCCAACTTCATCGCCGAGTATGCAGGTCGCGACGCTGCAGCGCCAATACCCAGGGCATTGTTCCAGAATGTCCCTGCAATACAACCAAAACCTAACATTGCCGCGAGGAATATGATAACAAAGGCAACATTGGTACGCAGAGAACAAATTAGGAAAATGAAGCACAGCACACCCATGAAAACCAAGAAGAATCCCAACGATGCAGTGAACCCAACAGTCGTAAGGCCTTCCGCAGCTTCGCCACCAGCTGGTGCGTACAAAGCGTATGCAGAGTAGTAAGGTTGAAGCGTTGCGGCGAAGGAGAGCCAAAAGGCGCCGAAGGAACAGAATACCACGAAAGGAAAGGTATTGCCAAGGATAAATTCGAGGAAGCCGCCTACGATCATGAGTAGGCCACCAAAGAAATAATAACTTCCACTGTTGATTGTTAGTCGGACCTAGAGATCGGACGAATAGATACTTACATTCCTGCTGCACCAAGGTTACCGGCGCCCCGCCAACCCATGAGGTCAGCTGAAAGAGGTGTAAGGGAGATTAGAAAACCGACGAGTGCTCTGTCAACGTGTAAGTTTCATGTTTTGTAATATACACATGTGGATAGGGGAACTACAGAGGTGTCGGATTGCCAAAGGTCTTCCGAAGGTCACCCTTGACATTGTTTTGTGGCGAAAGATATAGCTTCTCGAACAGTTCTGGCGATATAGATATGCTACCAGCAGTTCTGAGCCTGTTCAATGCTGCGCCATGATCCATATTAGGATCGCTAAGGTGGGTAGAGTTTGCACCGTTGGTATACCCATGGCTATCATGTGTTGAAAAGTCCTTCTCCAGAGGATCTATGGATCCGCTTCTATTGTATGCATTATTTTGAGCTTGGGGTGATGTTTGTGTTGCCATTGTTGCTAAGTGAGGCGAAGTGCTTGCAAGGCATGTTTTCTTGAGGAGATAGCTGAATTATATAGCTCCAGATCTCCTCAGATGTGGGACCTCGGATGTGATGGAGACTTCTCCTCAAAGTACTTAAAAGTCAGCAGATCTTCTTAGATCGAGCATTTGTACTCAGTAAGCTGGTATAACCTACCAAAAAAGAGGAGAAATGTTACAGTGGGAAGGCTTGTGGCGCGCTCATGGTGATCTGTGAGGATGAGCTAGTACTACCTTACCGAACTACCGACGCCAGCGAATCCAGTGTAGCTAAATAGAAACAGATACAGATGTTGTAGGTACTCTCATTAGATGATTGAAGATCAAATACAACATTTCCCAGCTTGTTAAACAGTATAGAAGCTGCTCAATTCAATATTTGCAAGACTCACTTTCTCCATATTCTCACCTGTAACAGAAGCTCAGCTATTCAATACTCTCTTATTGCAGGTGCATTCTGGGAGAACGGAACTACGACAACCCGCGTATGTAGTGCGCAAAGCGAATTTGCACATAAATACACGAGTCATTCTCTCTCAAGGTGCTCTCGTACGTCGTCCATCGCGCGACGTTATATTAACTACAAGTGAGCCGCGACGACTGCCATGAGTTACTACCGGCCGCACGGAGACTTTCAAATAATAAGGTTCTATTCTGCTATAAAAGTGGTGACGAGGCATGGGGAAGGGAGCTACTCCACAAGCTAAAACGCGGGGAAAGCAGGTAAGCTTTGGACCGATTGGTGCTACTCGCCTCCGCCGATTTCTGGGTATGCTACTTGGTGATCGTAATGTCTCTTAAAGGTTAGTGGTTTGCTACAAAATGACGAAATACATATTGTGGACTGCACAGGGTGAGCTTTATTTTAACTTTAACGTAGCGCTCAAAATGAACATAGCTTTTATACGGTAGATTCTAATTCTTCGTGATAATGGACTTTCTAAAATCCCATAGTAAATATTTTATTGTGAAAACAATCCATTTAATTCACAATTGCATACATACTTTGGACTACTTGTCTTGCATCGTTTCAAGATTTGTTTGTTCCCGTAAATGCATACTACGGACCTAAATGTTGATCAAGTCATTAAACTCACCTCAGCTTAGCTCAGATGATCTGATGGTTCCCGAGAAAGAAACTGCTCACTCCATGATCATGCTTCTAAGTGGGAGTATTCCGATGCTCCGGAATAGTATGGTGTTCTGAATGGCATGACTCGTGCAGTGGTCGTGCAGTGGAATGACTCGAGACTTTCGGCTCCTTTCCGTCCCGCTCAAGATATATACTATGTTAGTTTGACCTTTTAGAAGTGCGGAACCGGAAATAATTTAATAAGTTAAAACCGCAAGATTTGATTAGTGAGAAAGATAAATGATTGTAAGGTAGGATCAATCAATGGGTTTGATGTTAGGGTACAGTGCTTCCTATGCTAGGAAAGGTAGGTATATGAGTGGGTTGTCCCAAACAATAGATTCATAACAGCCACTTAGTTTCATTCTGGCTGATATTGATATAAACGAAATTATCATATGAAACTCCTCATTGTCTTCATTGAAGACGCAGTCATAAAAACAGCCGTCGTCCGCTCCCCTCATCGATATAAGATGAGATGGCGTCAGCTGCATAATATGGAAGATAGGACAGGAAATGGAACTTACTGGTAATTTAGATATGATGTTTAGTAGAAGAAAGCAATAGAGATAGTGTTGGGAGTCAATGAAACGCATCATGGAAGGTAGTGAAGATCGATGCATAGCTTCCATCTACAAGCTTCCCAGTCAAATATTATCCCATCTTACAAGATGTTTCTCTACGCTGATATTTATTTTAGATATTCCTTTGTCAACTACTGGCTATCAGTATTGCAAGCCTGTCGCCGAGTTGGCATTGTATTACTTTCACGTATGAGGGTTCACCGTGCCACTTCTCGTCCAATGTTCCCCTTGCCAACTCAAACCGCTTTCTCGTAGCTGTTATTCTCCGATTTCTGACCGTTCAAGATGACTCAATTAAATATTAAGGACCGGGACCGGTGACTATCTATCCAGTACTAGAGCTGTTTCATCTACTACAACACCCACTCCGCACATATTCCCATTGCATAGAGGACATAATTCATGACCAATAGAAACCCATTCATCAATACAGCGCAAATGAAAAGGGTGCTTGCATATAATGTCACGGACTTGATCATTTTCGAGAAATTCTTCAAGGCAAATCGCACTGCAGTTTGTTAGAATCAAGAGAGGAACGTTGCGGCAAAGCGTCCGAGAAACATCTTTGGGTGAAGGTTTTTGAGCATACCAAACACAGTTTGTAGGAAATGCGGCAGCATCTTTCATCTTGATAATTTGTTCAGCTCGCCATTTCGCGAATGTCTCGGTTGCGACCTCCTCCTCAAACCGCTTTTTCCGATCAATTGTACTGGTAGCGCTTTTCAGTCGGTTTGTGCATTGCCTAAAAATTAGGTGAGTTTTAGCAACAGAATCAGTGCGGACTATCTACTTACATCCCTTATCGTATCCAACTATAAAATGTGGATGGCAATAACTTACATTATGCAGGCAACTAAAAGACAAAGGCCAAATATAGACATAAGGACCATTGGAACAGCAGTAGTGATTATCTTGTCACTTGATGGAACGGATTTCCCTGGAATGTCTTCGGCGGACGACGATATGGCCGGAAGTAAAACTTGCGAAGCACCATTGCGGCTAGAGATAACTGGTGCCATACCAGCAGTTAGGCAGCTAATTTGGTCAGTATCGAAGCTAGAACTTGTATATCTGTAAAATTTTGAGATACAAAGATTTAGTTCATAAAGTCCAGAGGTAACTAATCTAGCGTGCTTCGGACATGAGACAGTTCTATCATTTCAGACGTGCCAGATACAAGAATTGAAAAGATTGGGCAAAGGATGATTTCACATCAGGTGCTGGAAGTCAGTCATACCATCTAATAGATTATATAATCTTAGGGTGCTAGGACAAAGAAAGTACTAAAATACAACACGCCAAGGTCTTTGTAGCCTGGCGTCCTGCCATTCGTTAATAAGGCGTATTTGGTGAGTAGAAATATATATAGCTAATGACAGTGTAGAACTGCGCCAATGGGAAGCCTGAAATAAATCATAGTTATTTTAAGCTGGTGCTACCTGTAATGAGAAGTGGATATAGTATTTGTGGCGTGGTTTAAAACCTCCTGATGTCGGCAGTAAGAAAGTAGCTAGGGTGTTGTAGCCCAGACTGTTACAAGACACTCAACCATGATAGCTGTACTGAACATCAGGAACTTATGGACTAAGTTTCAAGAAAGTTCATCCATTGATGCTCATAAATTGGGTTTATTGATAACGTAAGGTATAGCATATCTACTGACTACTTGGAATAGAGATATAAAGTCTGAAAACATGAGTTAATCGCAAGCTTCATTAACTATATTGAAGTAAAAATCGATAATTTTCTCCTCTACTGTGTCCTTCCTCTTACTTATAGCTTCTTTTAACTTCGCCGATATAACCACTATTTCAGAGTTAACAGAAATCTGGCTGCCTGTGAGGTGAAACAATACCAGCTTGAAATTGCCCACAAAACTTTACGAATAAAGTGAAACAAATTTACCCAAAAAGTGCACATCTCCCCGGATCTACGCGGCCTGATCCACTATCGTATGAGGAGAACTTAAACTGCTAGTGAACCTTACCGCGGCTGTTGCCGAAGAGAACGTAGCATTCTCCTCTTTTCGGTGGAATGGATCTGTGCTGCCCTGCATCATTTCAGCGCAAGGTTAAGTACATAGGAAGATCTGGAATGTGCACTTTCGCAGAATATCTTTACTAGCTGCATCTATCATTCTCAAGACAGTACCGTAATGTAGCTTACCCATATGACACATGCAAGGTACCATAAAGTACGAAGCTTTTAATCTTTTGGTGTCGAACCTAGGCTTTGGATGAAGCACATTTTGTATATTAGGCATCCGAGCAGGGAAAAGAAGACTTGATATCAATTCTATTGAAAACTATCTAAAACGCTCTATTGTCTCTAGAAGCCCAATGATCGATCTATACTTTCTGGTCTATTTTAATCCTCTTATACTTGTGTAAGTCCCGAGACTTCCGACGACTGGTCTGCTAGATTAGCAGGTCGTGACTCTTGGTGTTCGTGGTCCGCAACAATAGCAGTATTGTCCTTGTTCAAGTCTCTAAAGACCTTGGTTGGCATAAACTTGTTGCTTTTCCATGCATTGTCAACCTTCTCGTACAACTCATCCACCTCTTCCAAAGAAAGTCCTTTCGTTTCGTATACCATGCTCCAAACGAAGAAGGCACAGATCAAGCAGCATCCACCCCAAAGGAAAAATATCTTGGCTTGAAGATTTGCATTTCCTTTGCCACTATTAATTAGGTATGGAGTTGAGTATGCGATAGCCCAGTTGAGTAACCAGTTGCTAGCTGTAGTCATAGAGAGACCTTTTGCTCTCACACCAAGAGGAAAGATTTCCCCTGTGACGACCCAAGCGACTGGGCCCCAGGAGCAGGCGAAGAAGAAGATGTAGATGCAGACGAATGCTACTAGGGCTTTCTGTGCCGCCATGTTGCTTTCACCAGGGAATGCGGTTCCTACCGACCCAACAATCATCTGCGAGACGAACATGCCAAATGCACCAAACAGAAGCAAACGACGTCGACCCCACGTCTCGACTAGGTATAGTCCTGGTAAAGTGGAAGAAACGTTGACAGCAGCAGTAATCATACTGATGACAAATGGGTTTTTAATGCCGGAGTTCTTAAAGAACGAAGTGCCGTAGTAGAAGATAAAGTTGATTCCAGTGAGCTGTTGCAGACTCTGTAGGAAACATCCTGTGGCGAGACGTTTCCCCAGTGTGTTCCAAGTGAGAAACTGCCTGTACGAAGATGATCCTAAGGTGAGTTCATGCTTGTAATTGGCTATGATCTCGGCTAGTTCGTCTATTAGGTACGGACTGTCGACAGGGAGCCTTCGCAGTTTGGCAAGTGACTTCATAGCTTGTTCTTCTTTGCCCACTTTGATGAAGTATCGAGGTGTCTCTGGTAAGAATATAAGACCAACTCCTAAAATTAGAGCCCATGCAAACTGTATAGCAATCGGAATTCGGTATGATCCGGAGTTATCGAGATCCTTAGTAGCGTTATCAACAATAGCAGCAAGAAGCAAGCCGATGGTGATAGCAAGCTGGTAAGCACCAACAACAGCACCACGAATCCATTTTGGAGCAGTCTCGGACTGATAAAGCGGGACTAGACCGAGTTAATAAAATAATATTTTGAACGACTGTACATGTGTGCTGACGTACTGATTGCCGAGATGAGACCAACACCGAATCCAGCAAAGAATCGACCAGCTACGAATAGCGGGATGGCGGTTGAAACAGTCTGTAAAACAACTCCAAACGAAAACACACACAAGGTAGCTAAAAGCCCAAGTCTTCTACCAATGAAGTCCGCAAGTGGCGCCGCAGCTAATGCACCAAAAAATGTTCCAGCGGACAAGATAGACACAATTAGAGATGATTCAGACGCAGAGAGAGCAGGTTTCCCATATTCGTCAGCTGAACCTGTAGTAAAAACGGACAGCCAATGTGGCATGGCTATTATGCCTCCAATAGTGCCAGTATCATATCTGCTCAATTGTAAGCAGAATACATTAACACTTTAAGAATTGACATACCCGAAGAGTACACCACCGAAAGCGACAAACAGACCAACTCCAATGGCCATGGCCGAAGAACCAGGCACATCAGTTGGTCTCATTATGCCGATAGACCTGAGGCTCAAGTGATTTAAATTGTTTGGAAGCATTATGATAATGGCTTATATTTAGATTGGAATTATTAGTCGATGAATAATAAGCCTTGAGACGAGCATTTCGTCGAGCTTTAATACTAAAATCAAAGCTTGATAAAACATCTGCGTGACTTCACGATGGCCGAGGTGTATAGAAACAGGTGGTGATTATGGTAAGACAATTAACATGTCAAACTATGGCTGTGGCGTGACATTCCCGGAGAGAACGAGAACTACAGGGAGCCAAGGGGAAGAAGCTTTTGAATCGATTGTCCCGGTGATAATATATGGGGAAGTGTATGCTCCCCTGGGCAATACCTGGAGCCTAGCCTGGGGATAACATGGGGTGATGTTCAGTAACAACCGGTGTGTCATATTAGCGTGACCGGGAGTTAGTATTCACTACTATTCTTGGCGTAGCATGGACTTCGCCATTAATTATATTTTGAAAAATTGTTTGAATTGTTTGAATTGTTTGGCCATTGAGATACTACTAGATATCCCATGTCCCAGCGGGATACACTTTTGTAATCGTCTGCATGGGAATTTGAACTGATGGAGTAATAGTCCGTATCAATACATGGAATCTATGACAGACGCCAGGTTACATGCCTAAATCATCACGAGCCAGCAGATAAGACTTTTGGGTTGTAATTATTGAACGAATATAGCAACTTACATGTCCGTTAGCAGATCCTCTCCATTGTACATATTTTAGCTTTGAAGGCGGGAGGGAGATTCCCAACGGCACCCAGACGATAGAACTATTTACGTCTGACCCATACGATTGTGATCTCATAACTCTTATAATTTTAATATTGCATGTTAGCTCTGATCCAGGCTGCCTCAATGATAATAAGCTAAATTGGTTCTTTGAAGAGTTTTTGGAATTTCGTATATCGTACACGATTGATCCCTATGATTCGTCTTCGCCCATCCATGCTTCCGTCCCCCATCCAGTACCGACACTATGGACCCTTTTGAGGAATTCTCCCCAAGTCTCATCTGCTGTTTCAGAGTCATACGCGATTGTCACGTCTTCCGTCCTTCCATCTTCGGTGCCGCCTGCACCGTCTTTCAACACACCCAGCTTTGTTAATTTGTAAGTAGAAAAGCCGCTACCAAATCTCCCTGTAATACAGCTAGCTGCCTCTTGCAATTTGGCAAAGGACTTGAATGTCTTGTTTCACAGTTAGGTAATATACTATAAAAGAAATTGGAGCACACACAAACATCTGAGAAGGGGAATCAACGTGGCCATTGTTGTCTTTTAGCACCGATAAACGAAGTCGGTACAACGTATCTGGTACTAAGCTTTGCTGAAAAATAGCAGCTTCATGCTCGAGATTGAGGTTAACATGGGGTTCTAGATCTTGAGACATATTGTAAAGTGTATGGAAGGCTAGTGGTAGCTCGGTTGTCGTAGTCTTCAAAAAATGTTATTCTAATTAATTGTAGGAAATTGAAGTTGTGCTCAATAGGAAGCTTTTATATGCTTCAACAACTTGGATTCAGTAAGATATCCACGCCAATCAAGTTCACATTAGCAGGGTTCATTATCAGAAGGTTGCAAGTCATACAGTGTTTGACTTTACAGGATATTGATCTGGTGACATGCTGTTTTAAAACCACGCCATAATAATTCGGGTACCCATGATTATCTCGGAGCCGAGAGGACATCTCCTTGCTATTATGATCATTCATAATCACAAAATAGAGGCTTTTCTATATGACTCACATGGGACTCTAACTTGTAACCATGAGGTGATCAATTGTGGAAAGCAATGCTTGTTTAAAATCCGTGTCAATAGATCGTTGAGCTTTTCAATAGTTGGGTTTACTTCTAGATCCGTAGGTGAAGGATGATGCCAAGAAGCTAAATATTGCTTCATGTATAGCCTGGTTGAGCAGACCAATTTCACACGTTGAATAAAGACTTATCCTAACACTATAGAAGAACATGTATCTCATGCAAAGAAATTCACACACACAGCTGATCGTTAGCTTCATCTGCGAATAAGTTGCCCTGTGCGAGAGTTTCTTTATCAAGTAGTCAACACGATCATACATAATGAAGAGCGTGTATCTTTCAGACCCAGCTGGCAATCATTGCCAAGCCGATCCTCAGACACAGCCTTCTAAGCAAA
>Ga0247807_10000505_pt1 | contig 24199 bp, 22 predicted proteins | sample UWRJL074202C1_FD_179931 | JGI IMG/M metagenome (GOLD analysis project Ga0247807, IMG submission 179931) | Plant litter microbial communities from Arlington Agricultural Research Station in Wisconsin, United States - UWRJ-L074-202C-1 | ecosystem: Environmental > Terrestrial > Plant litter >...
AGTAATATTACCTTTTAGCCTTCCCCACCCATCAGGAGAGGGTGTGTATTACAGCCAATATTGCCGTCTTCACATAACACAGCACACAACACCACAGCACACAACACCACAGCACACAACACCACAGCACACAACACCACATCACCCTCCAACCCTCCAACACTATAGCACTTTCGATTCTTAACATAACAATACAACGCAGCATTTAAGCGCCTCACTCAAATAAACAAAGGTTTTCTTCTTCAAGCTCCAACACGAAGATGGAAACCCAATGAGAAAAAAGATAGGTTGGTCCCTTGCCAAAGGGGACCGATAGTTCATCTGCAGGCAGTGAAAATGCAGAGAACTGTTGATTCAATCAAAAATTGTACGCTCCGGACAGGAAATCCGGTACCTAGTCCACAGCTCGCAGTGCAATGGGCTGTTTCGTAGGTGCAGAGGGAATTCATACGCTCCATACCGCGCTCTGATCCTTGACCCCCAGCTGTATGTCAGTAAAGAGGGGGCCAAGAAGCGCAAGAAGAAGGTGTGAAAGAAAAGAAAAGGAAAAGAGAAAACCAAGGGGGAAGCATTGTTTAAGTACCAATGGTACTGCTAGTGTGCCTCTAGCACGATACAAGTAGGAATGCGGTTGTTGGTCATGACGAAAGGAAGTAGGAGCCATTCCACGACAACAGCAGGAACAGCTATCGAGCACCACCAGTAACATCATGATCGAATAAAGCAATAGGCCCCTACACCTTATCTACCCCTTCCATCATATAATCCTGATGGGAAGCTACTAATTCTCAGCAGGAACATTACTGTCCCATACGGCAAGAGCACACATGTATTATCGCGATCCTTCAGTTCTGTTGTTAAATGTTACTTTTGCCAGTGCAGCTATAGGCAGCCCGGTACCGCGGTAATGAGTAGAAGGGGGATAAACCAAATATTTCAGAAGCGGGTGGGCTTTAGTATCAGTGGAAGGGATGCTGGGTTGGAGGAAGGGAAGTGGAATTGTGTAAATATTTGTTAGATGAATAGGCTTTGATGTAACTGGGAAGATATCAGAATAAAGTAAATGGAGGTGCAAGATGTCAGTTGAAGGGGTTGTTAGGCTGAGGAAGGACGAAAAGGAGGAGTGATAAAAAGATGCAAAAAATGGATTGAATTCGATGTGAATTGAAGAAATACCACATGGGAGGAAATGGAGATACATAAGTCAATTAAAAGAATGTTCGGCTGCAAGAAATGCCGGAGCAAGATTTCTAGTACAAGTTTAAAGATGCAGTCTAGATTTTTCAAGGTACTGGGATTCAAGGTACTGGGAAACGAATTGTGCTACGTCTGCAAGCAGAGTAGGGATTTCTATATTTATTATTTAGAGTTTAAAATGGGATGGAAGAAGACGTTAAAGGTATTTTGGGTCCCTTTCCTGCCCTATGTATAGAGATTAGTACCAGATATATGTGTCTCCAGTCTCAAAGCTCCCATGTGTTTAACCTCTGTACCGTGGGCATGTAGTTCTTATATGGCTGTAAGAAAGGAAAACCCCGTACGGATGGGTTAGTACTAACCAGTGTCTCGAGTCAGGTGTCAAACCCCTAATGCAAGCATTTGCGTTCTATGTAGCTCCTTCTTGGTGAAATAATTTAGACAAGTTGTTGCCAAAGCACCGGCTGTTGTGAAGCCAGCGTGAGCATGCATACAAGGCATTGATATACAGGAGTGCCATTTTAGTGTTGGCATTTCCCCTTCGACTCTTTTGCGGCACAGCCAATCGCCAATTTGTATAGAGGGTTAGAACTATCTGCCGTTAGATCGTCCCCTATTCCGCAACGATTGTGGTTCTAGAGAGGGGAAAGTGGAGAGGGGTTGCCAAGAACACATCCCACTTCTTGCGTAACGGCTTAGCAACGTTTTCTAGAGAATGGAAAATATCCCGACCAGAGAAACTTGGAAAGAGAAAAGACTAAACTGTAGGATTTCCTGCTGCTGGGTGTTCTAGGATACAATCTCCATCACTTCAAGCTTGGGCAAAAGGGAGACAGGCGAAAGAGAGGTGCTGCACAAGGGGCTCGCTCGCTAACCATGAAGCGAGCCCCTTTTTTGACCGTCGATCTCAAACCTTATTTCAACTTTCTTGATTGTTGACAGGCTAAGCAATTTATTGGCATCTCTTAGCTCTAAGAACTAGCTTGAAAGGACGTCTTAGCATGATAAGCAATCTCAAATAAGACTTCTTATATCTTGTGTTTTACAAAAAGCTATGGGATACCTTAAATACTAAAATGTGGAAGGCGAAGATACCGAAAGGGGATGGGACCATTCTCATTATAAGTACCCGAAAATGGCAAGATAAGTAGGCCGCCTAGTGACTGTCAATATTGAGAATTTCAAATCGCAAACTCTCTTGAGATGCGTTGGCCACAGGATAATATGCAGTGCATGACTTGTTGATGCATTCGGAATCACCAAGGGGAAAGGTTGGCCACGTAGGGAAGGCATGACCAGCGGCCAAAATTCGCCCGAAATATCCATCATTGTGAATGAAACCTGTGGTATGGTACAGATAGGTTAGTCAGTACCTCCCTGCTATTAGAATTGAGGAGTGGAGAATCGGGGACGTAAGTAAATAACGTCAAGTAATGCAACTAAGAGATAACCGGCCGATACGGAGTAGTATGCTCGTTCAACTCGTCTGCGGTGGGTTTATATATAAAAATCAAGACATAAAGGATAGCGGAGTGATCTATATACCTATGAATGAAGTTTAAATTTAGATCCTTAGAATAAAGTTATTGATAAGAGGAAATCCTGAGACTGAGAGAAAGGTCCATACAAGGAGCCAATGCTCGTAACTCTCTCTCATTCGCGGTGACGACGTTCATTACAGCTTTTATTGGTCTAGCCTAGATACAGAGATTGTTCCTTGGATCCATATTTCCTGTTGTGGCCTCAGGCACAAACCCTCATTAGCTAGTATACCTAGAGCTCTCCCGTACGGAGAGCTTCCTTCTCTAGACTTATCAAAACAAGAACCTTTAACACACGTTTTCTCTAAGGAACCTCTCCTTTTCGTTACATCGTGAGTACAGGTCCTTGACAGAGTGACTCATGCAACATTTTTCTCCCACCAGCAAAAGTCCGGCCAGGTTGAAGAGACTACGTGATACTGTTTCGTACCATATAGAGAAAGATAAAAGTTAAAATGGCAGCTGGGCCTATCGCAGGAGATTGGAGAGATTCTTCAAGAATAGCTAACGTCTTTAGAAATGAGACAGAAATCTAGTCTCAAAGTAGTAAACCAAATTTAAAATCATACATGGAAATTGAAAAGCAATAACGTGGTTTATCAGTACCCGGACCATATCAGTACCCGGACCAGTTTTTCCTACCTTTATACAAAAAACTAATATTAAACAATAACAACGAGTTAAATTAAACTAAACTAATTGCAGATCTATTAAAGATTGTACAATAATAACATCTTGACATGTTCTTAAATTATGATCAGTCTCCCCACAAGTACCATAACGTCGTACAGTCGGATTTCCCTCGCCTTGAATATCCCCTCCCGAGCGCCTATCGTGTCGAATCTGCTTGTCTACCTCAGTTTGACTAAGAATATCATGTGCATCCTCGATCGTAAGTACACCTCCTTGACAGATACGGATCTTTTTAGCTCTACAACGCTTACTAAGTGCTTTATTTGCCGTACAAAGTGAACATATCTCGGCTTGTAACAAAGTAACTTTGTGAGCTAAAAGCTCTGTTCCCTTTGCTAATAAAGCAACTGTCTCGAATATCGGCATTGGTGAGCTTTCTTGATAATGTGCAATACGACTTTTAACTAAAGTTGTCTGCAAAAGTGCTTCAATCGAATTATGAGATGTCTGGGAGACCCAAGGGTCTTTGTCAACTGAGGGGTGTCAAGGAGGTGTAACAGCTTGTAAGTTAACATCAAGCTTTGAGATTACTATCTCAGGGTCGTACGGGATTAAACCAGCTTCCCGGAATCCAGCCTGGCTATTCTGGACTGTAATTGACTGGTTGTACGCTGTTTTAAAGGCAATAAAGAACTTAACCTTAGAAATATAATTTATATAAGCTTTTATAAAATGCTCAATTTGAAGATTGTACGACCGTTTTAATATACTAAAGCATTTGACATCAAATGGCTGAATTAAGTATAACAAATGAGCAGATAGACAAAGAAGTATAATATTGTTTGACTTGCAATATAATTGGAAATCGGCCGAATCATGGCTCTTATGGCCGTTGAAAACGAGCATCCGATAAGGACCCTTTGCTGTACGAGCAGTATGCTTATCGAAGTGCTTTAATCACTCGAGACCTGTCTCATTGTCGGTCTATCTATTGCTTGTTGGTTTGATAGCCCAGTTGTACAGTAATCCGGTCTCGGTATACCAATTTGCAAGGTGATTAACATTTTGTACAACCAGAAATGGTAGGATACTTCTATTCTCACCATTGATATATATAATTGCTATAGTCTATTCACGATTTTCAGACTGAACTGCCTTGCCTCGGCCACGTCGATCTGAGTGTATAATTACCATTCCAGAAATAATCACGCCCATTATAAACCCAGTCTTGTCGAAGTTGTAGAAATTGCAATCCAACATTCTGTATTTAGCTCTTATATTTTGTATAAGCTCAAATTACCTTTCAATAAACACAGGATCTTTATATAAGGCCCTTTGGAAGTCATAAATACAATTAAAACGCGTCTTTAGCTCTGGTTGTTATTATACAAAGCGATGCGCCCAGAGCTTACCGACGCGCTTCCCCCGATGCGTTTCGAGAAGATAATTGGCTATATCTTCAATACTAGCCAACCGAGGAGCAAACCCTTTCGAATCTAAGTCGAGTATATAAAGGCTAAGTGATTTCTCTTCAAATTGAGTTAATTTTGTTGCAGATGGTCGCTGCTTATAAATATCCGTATGACCGTTCATTCTATCATTTAGTATAGATCAAGGTATGTTATAGATCTTTGCTGCCTTTCGACGACTAAGCTTTTTTGTTATACAAATAGCCTCGATAGCTAAGATGATTCTAGCTTTTTGAATTTGAACAGATATATTTTGTTGTAAAATAATCGCATATTGAAATAGGAGAGTAGAAAAAACGCGAAATGTGGTCCGGATACTGATATGGTCCGGGTACTGATAAACCACATTACTATTTTATCAACTATTTGATGAAAGGAAGGTAACTAGTATTGAATCATAGATGCAACTTCGTTGCATCTACCTTAACAAGTAGTAGACCATGCATTATACCACAGATAGATCAATACAGTCATTTTCCCATATAGGATTTTTCCAAACCAAAAGCTTATCTGCCTTTTTTGATCTATAATCAGAGAGTGTCTCTACATCAACTTTCTTGAATACAGTCTGATTCGAGAAGATTATATGGTAACTTACTGCGACCTGGCATTGATTGTTAAGTTTGATCCACTAAATCCTTGAGATATGCACAGTTGTCTACTATATTCCGTTTGATTTTGATTTATGTTTATGAAAGATATTTGATTTAAAATCATACATATTTAGGAAAACTCTACCGAAATACTACTAGTAGACAAAGTGAATGTATAGTATGGTCAGATTATGAAAAATAACAGGGCACCGAAGTTGACTCAAGTAGCTACATATATCTGAATGATAAATTATCAATCTGGTGATGTTAATATTTCTTTGGATGCTCAAATAGTCGCGCTCCCTTACTGATTTGTGCAGAATATACCAAATTCTTGTTGGAAAGTTCTAGGTTGCTAGTTACTAGGTACATACTAACTAGCTGTGTCTATAGATGATGCAGAGAAAAATGGAAAATAATAAAGAAATCCATTGTATTTTCAATACACTCATCTACCTTCACACTATGCATAGAATACACAGAATAAATATAATAGTGCTGGTCACAGGGCTTAAGATTGTCAGAAAAGAACTGGATACCAGGGAAACCTTTCTATTTTAGTGTCTACCAAGGCTGTGCAACCACAAATTTGTACATGTGAAATACAAGGCTGTAAGAAATATTTAGTACTGCAAATCAGTCTCCACTGAAACTCTCTCAACAAAGAGAACTCAAAAAGTTGAGATCTAAGTGAATATGCTAGCTTCACATGATTCGGGTAAAATGATCCACTTAAAATGGCCCGAGCACGTTAAAGCAAAGCCTTATATTTTAATTTGAACACTTTGTTTCTTCATACTCGGTTATAACTTTTCACATACAATAACATCAAAACTCCGAACATCACCAAATTCTATACCTACAATGCCTTGCCGAACATCAAAAAGTCTTAGCCCGAACTATTTCACTCCAAGTCGATTACCTAAGAGAATTCCAAAGTAAGTAATGCCATATTCGCGTATGGTTATCGCGTTAGCAACACCCTCCCCCAATTTTTTTCGAGACCTTCACACAGCATATTCATACTTTCTTTATTAAGTAAAGGGCTTCTTTTCTCTTTTTGCTTAACAGCTATATGAAACATGGCTTCTCCTTTACCTATTAAACTTATCTCTCAAATTGTCAGCGGATTTTGGAACGAAGCTAAGCATCCCAGATCTGGTCATGCTGCATGCGTTGCCCTCGTCCTGACAAGCGGTATTGCCGTGTTAGGCACTCGCATCTACGTACAAGAGGATGGAATGACGAAGCGTTTCTGCGAGGAGGAGAAGACAGAGCGTGTCTGCCAGGATGAGAAGACAAAACGTGTCCGCGAGGAGGAGAAGACGAAACGTTCCTACAACCGCGAGGAGGAGAAGACGAAACGTTCCTACAACCGCGAGGAGAAGAAGGCAAACCGTATCCGCGAGGAGGAGAAGACGAAACGTGCAAAATACTGGCATGAAATTTACAAGAATTCAGCTGTTATGATCGCCAACAAGGATAAAGGAAACTCTGGCTCAGAAAAAAACAAGCCAGACAAGGATAGCGATTATTGAGTCTAAAATTGATAATTTATACGTAGAAAGGTCAGTAACTACGTATAACAAATGCTACTCAGCTGCTAACTTGAGTATAGCAAAGTCATCCTCAGGCAAGCCTGGGTATCTACGTAAACTTCAGCCTTCTGCTGCGCTCTCCCTCCTTGAGCACGTACTCCTACCTTGAGCATCTACTCTTGCAGAGGCGTAGTAAGTATCTTACGGATTCCAATGATCGACTGAGCTGACTGAATATAGTCTGGTTGCACAACAGAGCGTTTAGATGCACGAAATACATATTGAGATTGTTTTTTTTTGGGCAGTAGCGGGGAAACGGGCTACAAGATGCGCTTGAGCACGGGACACATGGTTTCACTTATTGAACCAAACCTGACTTACAGCGCGAAATTATGATAAGATTCTACTCTACTTTCAAGTGATCTGGTTAGCCAAGAACTTCCAAGTGAAATGCCGATGTGATACATTCACATTCTTGTTAGCCGGAGAGTGTGAATATTAGCATGTGCAATATTATCCTAAGATTTCTAACGTAAGATCTTTTACTTGAGAATCTAAATTTGTAACAATATGTGCTTGAAAAGACTGGATCTGCAAAATACCTAAGACATGATGCCAGCAAGAAGCAATGCCGCAGCATTATAACTTGACAAAAGGTCGGTATTTAAATCCAACCTTTATAGAGCTTGTTACCATGGCATCTTTTTGCATCCTTAATGGCTAGAAGAACTTCACATTATTAGGGTTTTGCTCATTGCTCATTAAGATAACTATTCAAGGCTTGTACTGACTTGAAATGGGGAAGACCTGTATCTAATGTAGCACAATAAATTAACGGAATAATTCTCTATATTTACAAACGCTTACCAGGCAATGCGGGGGGAGTGTTTCCAATCCACAAAGTGTTCACGGAAAGAAATAATTTTTTTCTCATTTGTGTTTTCACTGCCAACCCGGTTATGACCAGAAGATAAGTTTTAGCTTCCTACCTGTTTTAGCCATTTGTGTCTGTTATGGCCTTAGGCACTCACATCTCTGGTAGTTAGCTATACCTAGAACCTCTCCCTACGGAGAGCTTCCTTCCCTAGACTTATCACAACCAAGAACCTTTATACACGTTTCACACGCTGAGGAACCTCTCCTTTTGCCCGTATCGTGAGTACAGGTCCTTGACAGTGTGGGACCCATGTGGCTACTCATGGTCAATCGGGCTACACTGCTTCGAACCTCTTTCGACTGAATTCAAAGTCCGGATTTTTTTCTACCTAAAGTAGTCTCTTCACTGTGATTAGTTCATTGAGGATCTACGGAAAGGAGATCTGGTTTTACATCTCATTCTCTGCAGTTCGAAGCGATATTCTAGCATCTGATTGAGACGAGACCGTCCAAAAAAAGAGCTCCAACAGAATGCCCCAGAAGCGAGATCAAATTCGCTAAAGAGCTCCGATCAGACACTTTTACACTCCCGACTTCTTCTCGAGTATCAAGGAAGCTCTTAGTCTTGACAGCGAGCTCAAAACCCCTCATCCTGCACTCTAATGATTCCCACCTCACGACATATCCGTTCTCTTCTCGCAGAACAAAGTTGGTAATGATGATTGGAAGCGTCCCAAACGGCGCTGCTCTAAAAGCTGCGCTTAAGACGTGCGCAAGAGAGCCATAAGCAGGCACATCGGCAAGAATAAGCTCTACATCAAGGCTCACTTTTACGAATATAGAGCTGAACACTTTCTGCTTTTGGTCCAAATTCTTCACTCTGGATAAATCCTTTACCTGAAGCATTGAACAAGATAAGATCCGCCAAACTATGGAAGCACTTTTGTGAGTCAGCTTGACGAGCAATAAGGCTGAAAGTGCAGTCGACGATGACTGAGAACTTTTAATCAACCTTTTTAGCCTGACTAAATATATAAAAACCTACCACCAATATCATCGCTCCCCCATATCAAACTGTAAGGATATTGTGAGCCAACAATTGGCGCTATATGGAAGCACAAATTGGATGCAATGGTTCTCTCAGGATGACTTTCGATCAAATGGCGTTGTATGTAACGTCCCTAATGACAGCCAAAGAAAGTACACTCTCCAAGCTGAACGATTGCTAACATTCCAAAAGTGTATGGTAGAAGAGCTGAAATTGTAGATGGAGGATTTGTCTGGCATCAGCGATCCAGATTTATGGAACACAAAACTTGACAGCCTTATCTAAGAACTAAAAGTCAAGCTTAGGAGGCATCTAGAAGATATAAAATTATTCAATTTATAGATATTTATCATAGAGGACTAGATAATCTTCGGTGCTTAAGCTTTTAAAGGTTCTCTTTTTCATGCTATTCCCTGTCTGGTTGATAAAGCTCAATTCTAGGAACATTGTAGGTATTGAACAAGTCTTACGATCTCACATGGCAAGCCGCAATCCAGTTCCAATTATATGACAGCATATTAATGCTTTAATAGTTGCACTGTGATTGGTTGCAGTTCTATGAAATAAAATTCTCTAGCACATTACTTTTGAGACAATGAAAACACACGAAGCTGTTCTTACTTTCGTGTATATGACCGAGAGGAGACAGGGAGTCTTACTTCATGTAAATTTGATCGCCTCTCACAATGGTGAGCCCAGTAATAATTATGCTCGGGCGTTGCATATTGCAAATTTGAGATAGACCTACCCCCTAGTACCTTGATGAGCAGAATGTATATCACTTCAGTAATGATCCCCATAGCTGATTTCTTGCAATCATAGTCAGCCAACGGAAATGAAAATCGTACTCAAAGGAACAGTTTTAGCTACTATTTGAAGGTCGTGGTTGAAAGCAACACTTTTGAACGAGAACTTATGTTTTTCAGTATAAGAAACGCTTATATTAGTCTACTTTTGTATCAGCGGTAGCTGATTAGTCTGAAGGACTCTATGCTCATTGAAAGCGAAATTATGATCTGCATTATTATTTCACCAATTGTAAGCTGCTTAGTTGTTAAAACCGGGAGTATCTATCTTGCTCTCAGGAGGGGTTTACTAATATTTACGCATTTTGAATTGTTTTAAAATTAATTCAACTGCAGGACGTGTTTTACCTCACACATACTTGCTTTGCATTATTTGATGTGTAGAAACATTTTTGATATTATCACTTTGATCATTTCTCAATTTGGACAGTCTCAATGCTCCACTCCTGAGATACCACGATACTAAGTGACTGTTTCCTCAGGTTCATCGCGCTGTGTAGGTTACTACCACTCCATCGCTCAGACCCCCGTGACTCTGATGATATCTCCCTACTAGTTGGCTTACCCGGTGCGCTCACACTGCTAAAATGGTTTGAAGACGCCGTGGCAGGCGAGTTTTCTGGGGGTTCAACCCTGGGCTTCTCCACCGATACTAGTTGCACATCGCTATGGTTATCAGAAGTCTCGCCACCCCACCGCTGCTTACCACTACGAGGGTTGGTTTTGATGGATGAGATATTGACGAATTTGGGCCGGCTACACATTCCATGGCTGCGGTTGGATTGATATCCGTAACTAGAGGTAGTTGTAGATGACTCTTTTCTGAATATGGTGGGAAATCCGTAGGCTATTAGTGCGCGGATGCCTGGCATACAAACGCAAACTACACCGATAGCTACCTCGATGACGGACCAGTATGCGACTTCAACATAGTCCTCTGTGAAGGAAGATTAATAAGGTGATAAATATAATTAGGAGACTGGTACTTACGAGTGGGGTTCATCGTACTGCCGAGCACTATCAGAGATGACAAGCGAATGATGCTGACGATGGTAACGCTGACAAAAGGAAATTTTCCATTAGTCCTAAGCCTGTCTTTAGGATATAAGTGTGCTTACAAAAGACCAACAGAAAACATGAGAAGAAGGAGTAATTTCTTCTGCAATGACATATTGAGCTGTAATAGTTGTGGAACAGGTAGCAAAATGGTTGTTATATCTAGAAGTATGTTGACAGCGGCGGCGGACCAGCCGATAGCGTCAAGGCTGGCGCACTTGGTGCTGTATTCCCCTGTCCATCCTAACCAAGCGCCGTTCATTGGAGAACACTATTATTCGAGTTAAAGAGATTTCAGTTTCCAAGATAAGAAAGGAGCTGTTGGACAAAAAGGTGTGTACCTGGAAAACGATGGCGAAGGTAAAGGCAATAGCATAGCCGACATGTAACGCAATTAGAGTGTAGCAAGAATACCTAAAGTACTTTTTGGGAAAGACTCGAAGATAGAACAACAACGCCGAAATTTTCAGCAATGGCAAGGAAAGGGCGTAAAATATCTCTCCCCACCAGAAGTACTACAGAGAGCATTGTCAGCTGCATTCAAAGAAGGGGCTACTGAAACTTACAAACAGCACACCTGATATATCATCAGGAGCAAGATTCCACATGTCTCTTCCTAATCCATGCGAAGATTCTATCAACATCAGCCCTCGATCCTATCTTTGAAAACTTCTTTGGTAACGATTTAGTGATATAACTCACGAGGAATTGTGAAGAGACACAGCGGTATTAGACTCATCACTGCCAAAGTGATGGCCCAGTCATCTAATCCCCATATACTCGTGCGAAGTCTTTCTACACATCTCAGTGCATACGCCACCATTCCAAAAACCATAAAAGCTATGCCCAGTTGCCAGACACTGTGGCTTCTGTTTCTGGCCACGACGCCGCAAGTGTTGGCGGAAAATCTTTGCGTTTCTAATCCTAAGTCAGATGTTGGGCTCACACTTAGCAACTGTTGAGAGTACGTACGTAGTTGCTCGATGATTGTGCAGTTGGATTTAACACATCTGGTAATATCCTCTAGTAGCTTTGCATTTGTGCATATGCAGGTGGTATTTGTCACTGAACATGATGAAGTCAGGGTAGTAATTGCAATGCACTGAAGCTAAAAGTGAGAAGTCAGTTCCGTGCGTATTCGCCCCCCCAGCCCAAAATTGTAATAACCTACACCGCAAGCTGGCGTTGGCACAGTTTCTACATCCGCAGTTGCTGGCGTTACAGTAAAGAGCAAACAGGCGGCCAAAAATGACAAAAGCCGCATTTTGGATTAAGGATCTGATAATGAACGACTGCCCCCGTGAGAAACCATGGAGAATTAGGGAAAGGAATACAGGGAGGAGCAAGTCAGGTTTGAGATACAGTATTTATCCAACTTATAACTATGGGTCTCCAAGAGAACAGCATTTGTCGAACGGCCTCGGTTCCTGACCCATATCTTCCTTCCTGGTTCTTTATGTTAGTTTTCCAGTGACTGGAACAATACCTGGTAGTGGATTCACACAACCTAGCAGCGCTAGTAGCGTTTGACCTGTCAATACCACATGGGAGGGGTAGACGAGGCCGCGGGTCTTCCATCAGTTGCTCCGTATGGCCCAACTGGATGATATATTGCTTAGCGCTTACAGATACCAGACAATCGCATTCGAATCTTCAACCATCTAATATCACTTAGACCCACGGAAATATTGAAGATCTACAAGAGTACTTTGCTGATGGATACACTAGACGGAGGTGAATGGTGCTAATAAATATGCTCTTTTGGTCAGTTGGCTTGACTAATAATCACGCAGGCTTTGGTTTTGTAAAGCGTTTATCGCAACAATTTTGTCCAGGAAGTACTATATGCTGTAAATAACAGAGAGGACGTAGGGGGGTAGCACTGGCTCGACTGATAAAATTTTCTCTGGAACGTTCGAGTGTTTGAGATGGTAGATCCCTTGGCAACCATGATCTCCCTCCATGCTCATTTCCACCAATCATTAACGGTATTTGGTCCGTGATATCGTTGATGATCCCACAAGACTCCATCAACACAACTCCACCATTATAAGACTGGTGATATGAATTATCTGATGGTAATTCTTTGATCGACATATGAGGGGATCTATATGGCGATCAGGATTTGGGGCTCATGCGTCGCAGTTGACAAGACGACACAAAACCGGGCAGGAAGAATAATTGGTATTTGAAACTGTTCAAATATCTTGATCCCTTCGGAAACTCGTAGAAGAGTGGTACTCCACCCACGGCCCGAAGGCATCTCAGTTTGTTGAATTGCTTCGAACGCTTGCTCAAGTGTAAGAATTGACAATAAAGGCGATAGGTTAAGCATGTACTACAGCTGCCTGTCATTTGGCTTACTCTAATGAGTGAGTGATGGATTTAAGAAATGTAGAGCTCACGGCAAGCGTTTAATGAAAAGAGGATCGAACCGCTTGATATCTCCGCCTTACCCAAGTGAAGCGATGATAAGTTTGCTGACACCAATTAGAAGATAGGGTCTATATTACTCAGGATAGTATTCCGCTTTGAACACTTCAAATAATCAAGTAGTCAGCTACGTTGAAGTTGTATTGTAAAATCAGATTATTAGATAGATAATCACTGGTGTTAGCAATGCAATTTGATACGGAAGTCTCGATTCACCGACAAGCTTTCCCTTAGCACCGAACAATCCTGGAACAGTCTATCCCCGAACCTTGTCTCCGAGGTCATAAACATACGAGCCAAACGTTACCAAGCTACCAAGCTCCCAAATGGTTCTAAGGGGCTGGAGCATTTCCAAAGAATGGCATGCACGTGCAAATTTTGAGATCTTATAAATATATTGCAAGTGGGATCGTCAAAGATGGAAACTTGATTCTTCAAAGAATTTCCCTTGAACAAAGATTGTTTCAGAAAAAAAAGAAGGTCTCTATTAATACCAGATATGTAAAGTATCTGTTAGCTTTTACTATGATTAGCTATAGTTTAGGGTAGGAGTTAGTTGACCTAAATTATATGGATCCCATATCACAGCTACCGTAAGGGGAAACACTTTGCCTCAGGCTTCGTTCAGGCTTGGTTAAGGAGGCTTAGGGGCAGGATCAGCGCGTATGCATAAGTGCAAATTTCAAGGGAGTACTGCTTCCTACAAGCACTCTTGCTGTTATATATCATGATTGTTTAACCTCTTTAGCCTATAAAATGTTTGATTTCATAACAGCAGTAAGCCTGACAGCACTGTCTCTACCAGACGTCATGAGTTGGGACTTAGCCTTTCGTCCATTGGTTGATCTAGCGAAGCGGGAATTCGGGGTTTCGTAAACTCCTACTCCGTTTCAACATCTTATTATTTCACATACGAAATTACTAACACCGCCTTTCGTACGAACAAATGTGCTTTCCTATTCTCCGATCGTGTGCAAAGCATAAGCTGTCTCATCAACGGCCATGATGCAGTCACCACATATTACGCAAGTTGTGGGTGCTGCTCAGTTGCGGGCATGTAGCAATTGTTCCCGTGCCAAGGCCAAATGTATGCCCCAATCTAATGACATATCATCAGAACAATGTGCCAGGTATGTAGGTTGCTGCAGGTGATGAGTCCCTTTTAACTCAGTATTGCAACAGGTGTTTTCGTCTAAAGAAGAATTGTGTCACTCAACTACGCGCTAAGCGGAAGCAAAGAGGTCCAAATGCAACGTATTGCTACCTACCTCCCCATCCCTACCGGTCTACCCCATATTTTTGTTACTAATCTGATGTACGATGGATAGAAGCACTACTGAGTTAGAGGCTAAGATTGAAAGCCTAGTTAACCTTTTGTCCGCTGCTCAGGTTCCTAAACCTGTACAAGCCGAGAACAACGGCGGGTCAGATAATACTTCGATAAACCACTCAACTAACCTATCCTGCAAAGCTATCGATGGCCTCAATAATGAATCTACATCGTATCATCTGGTTACTGGGTTGCCTAGCAGAACTGGAGCTAGTAGCCCGTCGACTACTTATTCTCGTATGATCTACCTAAAAAATGACATTTCACTGCTGTATAATGTATGACTAACTCTCTAGGGACGTACACTCCTACCGATACACTATCTATCCAAAGCGGCAATGCTCCTCCGACAAAGATATCTGAAGAGCTGTTGCAGATTTTTAGATCTCAGTTTCAAATTCTGACTCCATATGTGGTCCTCCCACCCAATGTAACTGCTAAGGACCTCCAGAGTCATCAACCATGGCTTTATAGGATGATAACAATTGTTGCCTCTTCAAATGAACACCTTCAGCAAGTTGAATCGGGGAAATGTTTTCTCTCAGAGGTGTCAACGGCTGTGAGTCTTTCTCTCTCTTAGTTGAGTATAAATAGAGTCTCATGTGACGTCACGAATGATTGCCTTCTGATCATGAGCCTTGAATGTACATACTGATACTTTGTAAGATTCTGGTCAGAGGAGAAAGAAGTTTGGATATGTTGCAAGCTCTACTCGTTTATAATTCATGGTATGTCAAATTTATCACTTAATCCATGCGCCAGCGGACTTACAACTTAGGTCCTATTTATATGCCGCGGTTTTACTTCATTGCCAGTCAAGTGGTATCATGCAATTAGTTATAGCGCTAGTATTTGATCTTGCACTTAACAGGGTATGTGATTCTTGAATTTGAAAATAGTCGCGACTAATTCTCACGTTGTCCTTGCAACTCGCACGATTGATAAGCTGACAAACGAAAAAGGCGATCAGAATTGACATAGAGACCGACAAGCTTCTAGCAGAGGTTGCGACCAGAAACGGGAAAAGCAGCGGCCCGCGAGAAACAGATAAATCCTTGGCTGAGCGTCGGGCGTTACTTTACGCATTCTACCTAACCTCTACGTCAGTGCCATCAAATTGGTGCTATAGAGTTTCGCTGATTGTTTTAAGGGTTTCAACATTCATTCGAAAGGCAGATGGACTTCAATCATCTCCTTACATAGAATACAATTGTACGGTACGTGTTTTCCAAGGAACGGGATATTTTGTGAGGACAGAATTATATCATTCTAAAGAAATAGGCTGATTCTCGATGAAGATACTTCAGAACGCGGCGGAATATGAAGCGGACCTTATCCTTGTCGCCTGTGTTCGTTTTCAGTCAATAGCAGATTCTGTTTATAGGGAGTTACCCAAGAGACATATTAACTCGGATGGACGGAATGCTCCTTTGTGGATGCATAATACACAGCTACAAAACGAATTGCACAATATGTATAGTAGCCTAGCGGTGGATATTCAAAACCATGGTCTGTGATATCCCACTCCCAATAATACACAAGTTTAACTGCCTCCACAGCTATTACAAAAATGACTTATCATAGCGTGGAAGCTCTCCTTCTTGATACTGCGATGACGGAAACTATGATAAACCAATCTTATGACCCACGGCGCGTCGATCTTAGTTGGAGTTGTCTGATGGCTGGTAAATCAGTCCTAGATGCCTTCCTTGATGATCCTTTATCCGCGTACCATGGGATTCCTTTCACGAAGATGTGTCATCTTTCTTCTACCCTGATGAATTTAGTTAAATTCGCCTTTTTCGAAAATCCAGGTTGGGAGCTTACGCATGTAAGAGAGATGATTAAATTGGAATGCTACTTTGACAGGCTTGTAAGTATGCACCGGAATGTTGAAAAGTTCTTCTCCACACCCAGTAACTCTGGGTAGAGTAAGGTTGTCTTTGTATCATGCTGGCGTCATTAATTGATTTATTATCGTTTCCATACTTTAAGCTAATCCTAGGATATCTAGATTGCTCTTGCGGAACAAGCTGGTGCCACTATTGACACTGCTCAAAGCGCGCCTACTGACGAGTCTTTCCTAACAAAATGTGCCAAAGCCTTAATATGGGTCAAAGGTTGGTACAAGTTGAAAATAGAATCCAGGTCTGTTGAAGGTCAATCCACAACACAGCATCCTGTTGATATGATGGAACTAATACCACCCTTGGATATTCCTCACAACAATACAATGGACTATATGGATGATCACTCCTGGCAAGAGTTGATGATGGAGTTTAATTACATGCCTATGGCGCAAGCCGGGTCTAGCTACACATTTTAAAGCAATATAATGTAGAGGAAGATTTTTAGCAGGTAGTACATTTCTGCGGGAGCTTTTAGGATGGGTAATCTAGAACACGGATAACAAGTCCGAAAAAGGGGGCCTGTTGCCTGAATTCAAGGTTTTCTTTCGAAATTTAAATTTAAATTTAAGTTTTCAGCACCTCCCAACACCCATTCCCTAATATAAGGCTAAAATCACTTTCATTTCGAGGTGACAAAACCTTAAATACTCCGTAATTCCCGTCCCTTACATTCCTTACACTCAGCCCAATTGTGAGTTCCCCACCAGCATTCGTGAACCTCGATGCACAGATTTTACAGCAAACTTTCATATCTTGAATAAAACAAAAAGTGTTCTAAATAGAGCGAATAATTACTTATCGAGCAATTTCGGAATGACAATTGAGGTGTCATGATCGGGACCGAAACGGGCGTTGAAATCCCGATTGGCATTTGGTCAGGCCGGGGACGGACTTTAAGTCTACAGTATGACAGACTTTAAATCAACACTATAATAGTGTATCATTCAGCTCTCATCACGGATGTATCAGCGCATTAATTACCCTCTTTCTTCATTATTTCACATTTTCCTCCTGTCTTCTAAAGTAGATGAAATGCACGAAATGTATGATGATAGAAATGAAACAGCAGTAACACCAACGGATGCTTCCCTCACCAAAGACGAACCTCAAGGTATGGCACCATCTGTCAAAACTGAGGAGAAAGAGGAGGTGTATATTACTGGAATCAAGTTGTATTTGGTCCTTTTAGGGATCACACTTGTTGGGTTCTTGGTTATGCTTGATCAGACTATTATGATCACTGCTATTCCGCAAATCAGCGTGCGGTTTAATTCCTTGAAGGATATCGGTGAGTGGTTCTTTTCTTCATTTGATTTCAAACTAAATCCTCCACTTCCTACACTTGAGCGATTCTCGGATTAGAACTTGTTCTTTGGCATTCGATTCTACCTTTTCACTCATCTACAGAACCTCCAGCTGGTTTACTGACTTTTCTCAACTAGGATGGTATGGAAGTGCCTACTTGTTAACAACGTGCGTAATCCATATACTTTGTAACTACACGAGTTAATCAACTCACAAAACCATAGATCATCAACGCAGCCTCTTACAGGCAAGATTTATCAATACTATCCCTCTAAGGTATAACGAACACCCCATCTTATTCCTTTCTTCACCACATTTCAACATATTCTGACTACAACTAGATTGTTTTCCTAGCTTGTTTGAGCGCCTTCGAGATAGGATCTTTAATCTGCGGTGTCGCTCAATCCTCCAAAATGCTCATTGTGGGACGAGCAATCGCTGGTATCGGAGGGGGAGGCTTATTTACTGGAATGATCACCATCATTGCGGCTTGCGCTCCCGTTGCAAAAAGACCTGCATATTTGGGAGCTACCATGGGAGTGGCCAGTATTGGGTTGGTTTGTGGTCCAGTAAGTTGACTAGTGGATGGCACTTCTTCAATTACTCTCGAATTTACAACTCAAACATGTTCAATTTATACTGACCTTAGAAATATAGATACTGGGCGGTGTTTTCACTGAATATTCCTCATGGAGGTGGTGTAAGTCATTTTTCGTTGTTTTTAAAACTCATACATTTAAACATCTTTTTACTCCTTTCGAACAACGGCTGATTGATCATAGGCTTTTTCATCAACCTCCCTCTTGGCGCTGTTACACTGGTGATTCTTTCTTTTATCAGAATACCGGGATCCCACGTCCAGAACGACACAAAAGCAACCCCTAAAGAGCAAATTAAACGCCTTGACCTTCTTGGTTATATATCATTCACACCTGCAATTGTTATGTTACTTCTGGCGATTCAATGGGGAGGAGCTACATATGCCTGGGACTCTGCTGTCATTATTGGCTTGTTCTGTGGGTTTGGTGGTGCATTGCCGGTCTTTCTTTGGATTGAGAAGAGAGCAGGAGAGGACGCGATGCTCCCGCTAAAAATCATTAGCCAGCCAAAAGTCATTTGCATCATGGTGATGTCCTCACTTTCAGCAGGCTGCGGCCTATTGGTCGCCTACTATCTTCCAATTTGGTTTCAGGTTATTCAAAATGTGTCTCCGACAATGGGAGGAATCCATCTCCTTCCCACAATTGGTTCCATGGCATTCGGCTCAGCTTTATCTGGAGGTCTTGGTACGTAGCTCCAGCTCAGCGTCTATGGCATGCATTGGCAATAATGATAACACCCATTTCGGAAACTCAATATAGAATTGATCTAACATTTAACCAGTGACTAGAACAGGCTACTTCACACCTTTTGCAATATTGGGCGGTGCCTTAAGTGCTATCGGCGCTGGGCTTCTTACGATTTTGACCCCTAATTCTGATGCTGCAATGTGGGCTGGATTCCAGGTCTTTGCAGGCTTAGGCCGAGGAGTCGCAATACAACAAGGCATCACCGCGATCCAAGTGGCTCTCCCGCCTGCGATGCTTCCTGTAGGCAGTGCAATAGTCATGTTCGTGCAGCTTCTAGGCGGTACACTCTTTATCTCCTTCGGCCAGACGATCTTTACCAATCAGCTGAAAACAGCAATCCCCCATTTTGCACCTGAGGTGGATAGCAGTAAGATTCTGGAAGTTGGAGCAACGGCTTTTAAAACGGTAGTGACCCCGAGTCAAATTCCCGGGGTTGTGCTAGCTTACAACCAAGCCTTGACTAGAATCTATGTAAGTCGAATTACACTTTGAGAGATTGGATGGTCGCTGATTTGTGTAGTATTTAAGCGCTGCTGGTGGGTGCATTGCGTTCCTGGTCAGCTTTGGAATCGGTTGGACAAACATCAAAACCAAAGAGTCGCCAGAATCTGTGGACGAGAAGGTATAGAACAGAATTATGTTAAAAAAACGTAATAAAAGCTTCCAATGATTGTATACTAGGATCATTTTAGAAGAAATGGATATATTCCCCACTACTGCATTTCCCCGAAGAGAGCAGTGAATAGTTGGAATGAAAGGCGTCCAAGGAGTTGGGTATCTGACCAAATATCACTTATAGCACCGAACTAATCTTTATGGGAGTATATCAAACACTGTCTAAAACACTTCTTTGGCTTGAAACCATGAACGTACATAACAATCTCTCGTTTAAGGTGATTGCATTTACAAGATCATAGCTTTACATACTTATCCTAAAATAGCGTTGAAAATATTTCATCCATAAGTATAGAAGTTGCTCATGTGCTCTTGTCACTTCAATGAAATATATAAAGAAGGTTGATTGACTCGACGATGCGTACTGTGACTCTCAGCTATTTGAGTTTATTTTCTCTGACGTAGGTAGGATATGGCTTTGGATGATTATCAACTTTAATATAACAGTAACATGCTACCTTCTGTGATTCATAGACAACATACTGGCTCTTCTTTTTGCCCCCCCTCTCCCCTTCAGTATAAATAACAGCCTCCAATACTATTCTTCCTAACCCATTTCATCAAATAGCTAATACCTATCTATTTTCGTAAAGAAATCCGAGCACCTAGCAACAACCATCTGAAATAACTCCAATGAGACATTGGCAAGTCAACATCACTCCTGCAGCACTACTATAAATATATCCGATTCTTCCACGTACTATACTTCAACATGAACGGCGGTCCAACATGCTGGTGTCCTACTTGTGGGAAGGAAGAATATAGAGATAAAATGTCGTCTGATAACCAGAGATGTCGGGCGTGTGTCGGAAATAACCGTTAAATGACTGATGAGTCCGGTTATGAGATCAGGAATTATGGAAGGCGAGGCTTAACCTTTTTCATGTTCGTTGACTTTTTCACGTCGATTACGTTGCGGGATGGATCGTCTTTTGCCGTGACGGAGCCTGTGGAGATGATATGGTTTATCTTGATCGTCGAATTAAACTAAAAATGCTATGCATAGTCTACCAACGAACAACCTTACAAGTATCTCTCCCCTGTGTAATAAGGCGTCTGGGTGTGATAGAAACCGTTTCAGTTTGTAAGATGCGCTTGGAAATTATTGCCTATCTAATTTAGTCCATGACAGACTCCTGCTCATTTGTATGGCGATGCTGATGGCGTACAACTACTAATTATATACAGGTTTATAGGCTAGGCTGGCTGAGCTCCAGCTCACTTCCCAATCCATCACTTCATGCTCAGCTTGCTTTCTCTTTATGGTTCCCCAGGTCTCCTCTTTGCCAATCATCCATCCGATACTACCGTTCTTCTCCCGAAGGTTAGCCCAGTCGCCCCTGCTTCCAATGGTTATAATTGGTGGTTTCCAGTTGCTAACCTTGAATCCAACTGTTAGTATTTTCAAGATCGGCCAAACTGGCAGCATAGTTGTGATGATGCCTACTTGATAATGACTTGTGTCAAAAGAGACCCCGGTGATACGAAAGATTTTGTTTAAGTAACGACGCATAATAGAATTTGCTTTGGCCTCAAACTTTGACCACAAGGAGGATGGAAGCATCGGTGACCAGATAACGTATGGAATAGTGCTAGGTAGAGGGTGGTCATGGTACGGGCCCTCCACTGTCATCAATCAGAACTCTAAATCCCCATGCAAAAAGAATTCCAGGCCAAAATCTCGAAGCTTTTCAAGATCGTATTCTGGCATTGAAGTACTTACCGAGAAGGTGGGAAAGTTGTTTGAACCAAGTGAAGAAGAATAGTTGAGACTCCAAGGTGGTTTTGGTATCTTGTCTATAGGCGATGTACCTGACTGATTCTAAATCTGATGTGTTGTGAGGATTATTCGAAAGATAACTGTCCCGGCATTAGATATATTGTTCCACCATGCTCTGGAGTTATGGAGGTCGAAAGAAACGGATCTTACTGTTTCAAAATGAAAAGTTGACGGGCATCATCATCCTGGAAATACAGTATATCCGACTCATTATTGAAGTATATAGGGCTAGATTGTCAGTCTATTTGTCCCAAGCTGCGTTACGTCCTCGTGCTACCCAATCCTACAACGGTGTGAGGGAAGATGTTTACTCACTGGCCGACCACGTTCCGGAAAACTGCCGAAAAAATCTTTAGCCCGGCCTGACGGGATTCGTAACATCTGTATCATTTAATCAGCGAAGAAGAAACAAATTATTATAACAGTTTTGGTAAATTTACGCGTGAAGAATCCCTGGCACATCTGCCAATACTTGGCATCTAACACCACCGTTCTCAACTCCGTCTATGTTAGGCTTATACTCGCTAATCATGACAACTCGAGGGTCGGGTATGGCAAAGCTCCAAATAATCCGTTGTATCTCTTTAGGAAGGCGTGGGAACTGGGGAAAGGTTGTGTACTGTTTGACCATATAAGGACATGGCCGCGAGAAGAACTCAATCCAGAGAGGATCGAACTTCGCTGGCTGATGGGGTCGTCCTAATTTGTGATCAAAACTGCATTCAAGTTAGTTTCTGTTTATAATCGTTAATATGGAGTGACCTACAGCATGTTGTTAATATGATACTGAATCTAAATATTCAGGTTAGTTTCATCTATTGGCAGATCTACAGATAGATCTATTGATAGAAGTATGGAGAGAATTAGCAGGAGCTTAAGTACATACTTTTCCAGTTCAAAGATTCCCTATAGTGCTCTATTTAGATTGGGTGATTAGAGAAAGTGAAAGTGAATTGCAGATCGATATTTTCCAGTTCCGGACGTGCTGAGACAAATAGATACATGGATGGAAATAATTATCCATAATATTTATAACGTTGGTGTTGCCAAGCTTTGAATATATATGTGCTTTAGAGCCTGGTCTAAAGCGAAATTAGAATCAACATGTACACGTGATTTGCCTTATTCAGACAAAGTAAGTGACAGTTTTCTGGAGCTGAAGCAAAGCTTTTTGATCCATTTGTGTCACATTTATACTTGTCCATCCTCATAGTCTATACCTGAAAGGAGTGGAGATGAAACCGATTTGTTAGGGGTTAATGATGTATATTATTTAAGCCACTGAGCGAGTTTGCTCCAACAGCTGTGGTATCAATTCGGCCTGTGCAGATACATTTAGTGCTTTGTTCAAAAGTTTGTGGCTTGCGAAAAACTGAGGAGCACCTCCGCATCATGACTCATTAAACTTCTAAGTGAAATGGCTTGCTAGCGTCCCCACCAGCTGATAAACTGGCGGCTAGCACGGAAGTGAGTATTAGTGTCCACTCGGTATCAAACTTTTCTAAGCCCACACAGAAAACTCAATACATCTCTGACAGTCAAATACAAAACACGACTTTTTCTATGCTGCTTATGATTTCTAGCTCTCCTTGATCAGATTTATAAAGAAGAGTCTAAAATTGAGTGTTGCAGATACTGACCGGCAATACAATCACCCTCTGCCTCCAGCATTATCTCGCAAGAAGCAATGGAAATGGGAGGCAAGGAAAACTCTCAAGAGGATCTGCTTGGTCTTTTGGTCGATATCCACGGCAAAGAGTACAAGCTCCCTGACTACACCATCAAGCAAATATACGACGCGATCCCAGCTGAGTGCTACAAGCGTGATGTGCTCAAGTCTCTTAGCTATGTCTTTCAAGATGTAGCTCTCATTGCTTTGACATTCTATATATTCCAAACTTATGTTACTCCTGACATTGTCCCTTTCATCTTGGTGAATATTCTACCTTCTAGCAGTCTCAAAACTGAAGGGGCAGTTTGTAAAATACTGGCTCCGGTTCTTATGCTTTGCAAATTAGAAAAGATTACTGATTCTATTTTTTTCAGATCCGCTTTGCTCTCTGGTCACTCTACACTGTTCTTCAAGGCTTCTATATGACAGGAATCTGGATCCTCGCACATGAATGTGGTCACATGGCTTTCTCGTCTTCCAAGGTCTTTAACGACTCGATGGGACTTATTTTGCATTCCTCTCTGTTGGTCCCTTACTTCTCTGTAAGTAAAAATAATGAAGAAAGCTCTCCCTTGCTGCCAAAATGTGGACAATTTGCTCCTGAGATTTTTTTCAAAACGTCGAGCTGCTGTCTCAAATGCAACCAAGAAACTCACTGAAACTTGTATGCTAGTGGAAAGTTACACATCGTAATCACCACAAGGCTGTGGGAAACATGTTCACTGACACCTCCTACGTTCCGCCTACACGTCTTGCATATGCTACCCGGTGGCGAAAGACAGTCGATGAAATCGCAGAGTACTCAGAAGATACGCCAATTTACAATATTTTGATCTTGATAGTTCATCAATTCCTGGACTGGCATATTTACATGTCCACTATGGTGCGTTTGGCATTTAAAATGATCTAAAGTGCTTGAAAGAAGGATACATGATTCTCATATATGTGCCTCTATCCATTGGGCAGGATCAGCTGGCTACAAGAAAGA
>Ga0247807_10000506_pt1 | contig 24192 bp, 17 predicted proteins | sample UWRJL074202C1_FD_179931 | JGI IMG/M metagenome (GOLD analysis project Ga0247807, IMG submission 179931) | Plant litter microbial communities from Arlington Agricultural Research Station in Wisconsin, United States - UWRJ-L074-202C-1 | ecosystem: Environmental > Terrestrial > Plant litter >...
CCCACTCATACCGGGCTTCATGATGAGGCGGCGATGCGCGGCGTCGTCGTAGAGCGCCACCTCGGCGGCACGCTGCGGACGAGGCCCGACCAGGCTCATCTCGCCGAGGAACACGTTGAACAGCTGCGGCAGCTCGTCGAGCGAGTAGCGGCGGAGCGTGTGACCGATCGGGGTGATCCGCGGATCGTTCGTCACCTTAAAGAGAGGAGTGTCGGATTTGCCCTGCGCGTCGAGGAGGCTCTCGAGCTGGTCGTCGGCGTCCTGCGTCATCGAGCGGAACTTGAGCATGCCGAACGACGCTCCCCCGCGGCCGATGCGCTGCTGCTGGTAAATGATGTTGCCGGGGCTCGACCGCTTAACGGCGATGGCCACCGCGATCAGGATGGGCGACGTCGCCAGGATGAGAAGCGACGAGCCAACGATGTCGAAGACGCGCTTCGACAGGCGCTTCACACCTTCGAAGGCCGGGTAGCTGACGTGGATAAGCGGCATACCGGCGACGGGGCGTGAATGGATGCGCGGACCCGCGACGTCCGTGAGCGCGGGTGCCACGATTAGTTCGACGGAGCGGGCTTCGAGTTCCCAGCCCACTCGACGCATGTCGGCGGGGTTGATCTCGTCGGCACCGGTGAGGATGACGGTCTCGGCGCCGAGTTCGTCGACGACCTCGAGGAGGTCTGCATAGTCGCCGATCACCGGGACACCGTTGACGGGACGTTTGTCGACCCGGCCGTGGTCGATGAGTGCTCCGACCAGCATGAGCCCGGTACCCGCCGTGCGCTGGATGGTGGCAGCGACGTGAGCGGACTTCTGGCGCTCCCCCATCAGGAGGGAGCGAGAAACATACGTGCCGGCGGCCTGCTTGCGACGAAGCCACTGGCGCCACTGCCAGCGGGAGAAAAGAAGGAGAAGCACACCGGCGGGGAGTGCGGTGAGGAAGTAGCCGCGGGCGAGGTCGATGCGGAACAAGAAGGAGACGATGGCGAACAGGCCGAATAGTCGGATGGTCGCGTCGGTGACTCGTTTGTATTCGAGGGTGCCGCTGCCGATGACCTTGTAGTCGCGGGTCGCGAAGATGTCGAGCATCAGGATCCAGATCATCGCGAGGATGATCGATACTGCGAGGTAGCCTGAGCGCAGCGCCGCCGTTTCGGTTGACACCTCGACGGCATCGAACCCGAACCACAACAGTTGTGACCCGAACACCGCGACAACAATGACGAGAATGTCTGTCACAAAAAGCCGGGTTGCAAACGATCGTTGCCACTGCCTGCGTCGCGGTGTGCCCGTTGAGCTCGCATTGCTCACTGCCACGCGTCGCACTCCATCCCCGGTAGCGGCCGAGACCCTCGGATTGAGTCTTGATCAGCTACATTCACAATGTTTCCACAGACTCGACGGAAACCTTGGGTCATTCGACCCGTTCCTTTACCCCCGTTTGTGGGGCAGGTCAATCCCTGGCCGCCAGCCTCCAATGATTGTATCCACGCGCTCGTCTATGGTGGGGGAGTGAATTCCAGAGGCCACCACCACGCCAAGTCGCGCTCGTCGCGTGCAACCGGGCGCTACCGCCGCGCTCAGTCGTCGCGCAAGGGTCTGCGAATTGGCCTCATCGTCGCACTGGTGGTCGTGGTTGGATCAACCGCGTGGTTCGGCTCACGTGTGCTGATGGTCAAGGGCGAACTCGAGGCATCACAGGCGCTGGTCGAACGCCTGCAAACGGAGGCGACAAGCTTTGATCTCGCAGCGCTGGCGCAGACCAGCGACGAGCTCCACGAGCACTCTTCGAACGCAGCTGCGGGTACCAGAGACATCACCTGGCGTGTGGCCGAAGCAATCCCCGTTCTAGGGTCCAACCTGTATGCAGTTCGCGCTATCACCGAGAGCATCGACGAGATCGTTGATCAGGTCGCGGTGCCCGGCATCAGCATTGTTCAGGAGCTCGGCGAAGGGAATGGGGACGCCGGCGGCATCAACCTCGAGCCCATCACGCGCGCGCAGGCAGTAGCAACGACGGCGCGCTCCGTCTTTGCGGACGCACTTGGGCGGATGGACTCCATCAACACCGCCAGCACGCTCGGCCCAGTCACCGCGATCGTGGACCAGGTGGACGGCATCCTCGGCAAAGCCAACACCGCGCTCGTTGATGCAGGCCCTCTCATCGACGCCTCTGGGGACATCATCGGGCAGAACGGCAAGCGCACCTATCTTCTTGCCTTCCAGAACAATGCCGAGTCGACTGCGCTCGGCGGCAGCGCTGCCTCCTACACGGTTATGACCGTCGAGAACGGTTCCGTTCAAATCGAAGCACAGGCCGGTAGTGGCGACTTCGTTGAAGGTGTCCCCGTCGACGTCACTGTCGACCAGAGCGCACTTGACCTCTACGGTAGTTACCTCATCGACCACATCAATACGTCGACGAGCCGCCCCGACTTCCCCACTGCCGCGACGATCATGGCTGCGTTCTGGGAACGGGACAAGTCGACAAAAGTTGACGGCGTGATCTCTGTTGACCCCATTGCACTCGGACTCATCCTGCGGGCGACCGGGCCGATTGACCTCCCGTCCGGGGACACGCTGACCCCAGAGAACGCCGTATCCCTACTGGTCAGCGACATCTACTTCCGGTACGACAGCTACGCAGAGCCCGAAAAGGTGGATGGTTTCTTCGCGAGCGCCGCAGCTGGAGTGCTCGAGAAGGTCACGAGTGGTGACTTCGAGGTCAAGGACATGCTCACGTCGATCACGGACGGAATCAATCAAGGCAGCATCATGCTTTGGAGTGCGTCGCCGACGGAGCAGGCGCTGATGGACGGCACGCGTATGCAGGGCGTTCTCCCGAAGGACAACGCTGAGCAGACGGCTATCGGCGTCTACTACCGCGACACGTCGGCGTCGAAGATCGACTACTACCTGGAGACGGCAACCTCCACCACAAGCGACATCTGTACGGCGACCGAAACGCCCACATTCTCGACGACCGTCACCCTTCGTTCTGCGCTCACTGTTGATCAAGCAGAGGCCCTTCCCGCATATGTGGCGAGTTTCCCATGGGGAGCAGAGAAGTTCCGCACAGAGGTGTTCGTTTATGGCCCCGTCGGCTCAACGGTCACCACGACATCGGTAGATGAGGCAGGTCTCGAGACAATCGAGACGGGATCGACGGACGACCTCGGTCGCCCAGTTGCCTCCTACGCCGCCTATCTCGCCCCAGGCGAGTCCACATCCGTCACAACGACGTTCACTGGTGCCCCCGGGACCTATGGGCCGCTTGTGAATCTGGGGACCCCAATGATCAACCCAACACAGAACGCCATCGACCCTGCCGCTGTGTGCGGCTAACCCGGCGCTGATCGAAGCGGGCTGGCAGATCGGCACGCCGTTTCCGTGTTTGGGAGGTGCCGCTTTTCGCCCGGCCTAGGTCGTCTGAACACCCGAATTCGACGCTACTAAAAGCCGCCGCACGGCATCCGTGCGTCTACGCCAATGGGCACGAAGGGGTGGTCCGCGTTGAAACCGCGGGCAATTACCGGCGGCGAGCGGCGTGGTCCCATAGCGCGCGCGCGATCAACTTTTCATCACGAGCATGAACGATTGATTGGATCATCACTGCCAGGATGACTCCGATGACCCCACCTGACGAATTCGCGATCACATCAAGAATCGTGGCAAAACGCTCTGTCAGCAAGACCGACTGGGTGTACTCGATTGCGCCCGATAGCCCCAGGCACATCAGGATCGCCAACCACCATGCCCTTCTCGGGAGAAGAAGAGTAAGGAGGAAACCGACGGGCATAAACATCAGCACGTTGGCCGAGAACTCCAGGCGGTTGTAGCCGAACCATGTCGGCACACCGTTTCGGTGCAAGACACCCAACAGGCGTTCAATCGAGCTGGAATACCCTTGGTCGAGGGGCGCCGGCGACATTGTGGCGAAGAGAACAACGCCGATACACAGCGCCAATCCGGTCGCAGCGAACACCTCGCGCATGTAGCTTTTGGGCGGCCTAACTTCGGTCGCAATCATCTGTTCGGAAAACGACATGTCACCCAATCTGCGCATTTGCGACTGCGGTTACATCACCGTTGATGTAGACGGCCTCTCCGCCGAGCTGCACCGTAACCTTCCCATCGACCGGAGTCATGATGGTTGTTGCGCCAGAAGCAGTGGTTACCGTCAAAGGATTGACGGAGGTGTAGTCGACCGCGATCGGCGCTGTCGACCAAGCGACCCTGGTCGAACCTTCGCCCGATCCAAACACATACGAGTAGGCGCCCGGAACTTGGTCTTGGGAAGTGAACGGTTTGCCAGCAACCTGCCGAATGAGCAAGGCCTGTGCGAGCGCAGCGGGCTTCGGCTGGAAGGCCGGCACCCCGGCGGTGGCTCGGGTAAAGAGCCCGAAGTTACCCTCGTGTGCGGTGGGGTCGACGCTGTCATTAACAAGGTCGTACCAGTAGACGCGCTCGACTCCGAGCGATAGCGCGATCACCTGAGCACGCACGAGGTACGCCGCCTGAGTTGCTTCGCTCTCGGGACCGCCTGTCGCGGTCCACCCAAATTCGGTCAACCACAGGGGCTTGGACTGGCCCCCGTTGTACTCCTTAATTCGCGCCTGCGCTTGCTGGATGTCGCTGATCAGGCCTTCCGGATCGACGGTGTACGGGTGGTAGCTAACCACGTCGAGGTAGTTGAGCCCGCCCAACCTGTACAACTCGGTCAGATAAGGGTCGTCCTGGTTTCCATTAGCCGGTCCAACAACAAGCGTGTCAGGGCTCGCTGCCTTCACCGCTTCGTAGCTCGCCTTGAGAATCGGGAAGTAGCAATCCGCTCCAACGCCACACGCACTGTTATTGAAGCGCTGGGTGTTCAACTCGTTGAAGATCTCCACTGCAGGCGAGGAGTAATGCTTGACCAATGCGGCGGTGTAGTTGGCAAATGCCAGAATTCCTTCTTGCGATACTGGCACCGAATTGTTGTCATACAAAGGGTTCGGACCGTTGCTAATGGGAAGTACAGAGATTCCCTGCTGCTCGAACGCCGGAAAGGCAGCTTCATAGTCGGGCGGGAAGACATATTCCCCGGGTGTTGTCTCGCTGTTCCGCCAGTAGGCATCACTTCGGACGCTGGTTACGCCCAGCGGTCCAGCAGCCGTCTCGGCGCCAATGTAGTAGTCGCCCGTGTGTGCGGCGACACCAAACCGCGGATCCGAATCCGACCCAGGATCTACGCGATCAAGAACCACGAAGGTTGTCTCGATCGAAACACCGGGGTGCGACGCCGATGACACGCTCGCTTTGTAGAAACCTTGAGTAAGGCCTGCGATAGGTATAAACCCTTCGCCTCCGGCGAGGACGAGATTGCCCGCGGCTACCGGCTCGTCTTTTACGCTACGTAAGGACCAGTCCACGCTGTCCGTGAACCACACCACGTCAAGGCCGGGATCCCCCACCTCCAGGATCAGGTCGCTGTTTCGGAGGAATGTGGGCGCAGAATAAAGCTCGAACGATCCGTTCGGCACATGCTCTGCCCCGTCGCCAGCTGCGATGACAGAGAATGTATCCAATCGAAATCCGCTCACCACTCCACCAGGCGCAATTGCGGTGACAAGCTCTGTTTCATCCGCGCCAGTCGTGTACGTCCACGAGGCTCCAGTCCAGTCAGTCACTCCTTCAGGAAAAGTGAACTTCTCTATTTCGCCCGAGCCCATTTCAACGGCCACTGGTGCAGTGTCTGGATGAGCGATCGGCGAGGTAAACACCGCAGAAAAGCTGTACTCGGTGGATGGCTGCACCGAAAGTGTGGTCACCAGGCGGGCCATTGACTCCGAGGGGGCCTGCGAGCTATCGACGCGCAGGGCGGCGACCCCGTCAACAGCGGCGTCAAGGTCTGCCCGAAAACGAGTCGACGCGTCGCCGTTAGTCTCGGCGGACCATCCGTCGAACACTGCGGTGCCAAATATCACCCCAGCTGTCTCGGGCAGCGGAGGGACGGGCGTCAGTGTCGCCGTTGGTTTGCTCTCGGGTTCCTTTTCCGGAGCGGGAGAGTAGTGAAGCGAAGACACAACCAACACACCCACCACGCCGACGCCAACGAGCGCAACGCCGGAGATTATCCATTTTCTCGCTCGCTTCGATAATGTTCGACGTGCGCGCGACTTCATGGAACTCCTGGTGGGATTAGTGAATTCACCTCTGATCGAGTCGTGAACCAGTAATTGGAATGATCGACTGGTCGATCTGGATCAAAAAACGCGCGTCGTTGCGGTAAATCGTGGAGACAAGTCCTCCCAACCTAGTGCACACACAAGAGCGGATTCTGCACCGATGGCGTAATTGCGGAGCGTGTGCTCACCGATATCTGACAGACCGTTCTATCCCCATTTGGCCCGAATTGGACAGTTCGTCACGTTTCCGCCGATTAGCATAAGAGCGCAACCAATGCGCACTCAGGAATTTCATTGACCAGTAAGGGTCTAGGTACCACTTCTTGCAGGATTCACCCACACCAAGTTTCTTGACAGATTTTTCGCAGACCCAACTAGTGGTGTTCGCGATAATCGGGCTCTTGGCATTGGCCGTCGTGTGGTACTTCTCGTTCAAGGTGCCCACCCCTGTTCTCCTCGGTCTGGTCCTCTCTGCAGCGATCATTCAAGGGTTCAAGCCGATTGGGTACATCTCTCTCGCGTTGCTGGCCACGGCCGCGCTTGCCCCTGCGATCCTCAGAAGATCAAAACGTCAACACTGGAGTCTCTGGCCCAAAGTGATTACCGGCGTTCTCGCCTGGCAGATCATCTCGGTGTTGTGGACGATACGCATCGGCTCGGTCGCGCACGCCGCAATCTCCACGCTGGCCCTTCTCCTGGCCTATCTCTTGGCCCGACAGGTCGCGGACACCCCCGGTGGCACTCGCTTTGCGCTCACGATCGCGGCACCCGTCATTCTGCTGCAGTCGGTGCTGACGATCGTCTTCCGATTTGCTCCTGCGCTTGAAGCGGCTTTCTACTCCAGCACAGCGGCGCTATTCCTTTCCGAGCCCGACGTGGAGCTTATGTCCACTGGGATTCCGCAGAACGTGTCAGACCCCGACAAAGCAGGAGGGTTCCTGCTTAACGGGAACATCACTTCGTTGCTCATGGCGGTCGTCGCGTGCATCTATCTCTATGAGTACCTGAAATCGAGGAAGAGGCTCTTTGCGATAATCGCGGCAGTCTGCGTTGCTGCCTGCATTTCGACCGGCTCGAAAACTGCGCTCGTGTTGTTGGTTGCGCTTCCGCTTCTCGCCGCGTTTGTCGTCCTGCTCACGCGGAAAAAGCGCGTCGGCCTCATTGTCGGCGGAGCGCTCGCCGCACTCGTGGTTGTCACGGCGTCAGTGCTCGCCGTCACTGGCTTCAAACAGGTCTTATCCGCTCTTCCTACCCTCGGAGACCGTGGGGCATTGTGGACACTTGCCGGGCGGGCATTCGCCGAGCATCCATTTTTGGGACTCGGATACGGGGGCTGGTCCGACTATGTCTCTGAATTCTTCTACACGGTGTTCCCCACAGACCGCACCTTCCAGATCTTTCCACCACACAACTTTGTGATCCAGGCGTGGGCCGACGGCGGAATCGTGCTTGCTCTGCTCGCCTTGGTCGCAGCCGTAATCCCAATCGTTGGTTCTGTTCGACTCATGAACGCCTTCCGGACACGCCGGCCGACCAGCACCGACACCCTGTCGGCCGCTTCGCTCCTGGTTGCCTCGGTCTGGGTCGTGGCCCACGGTACGTTGGACACAACTTCGTTCTTTGGCGAAAACCATACGATCGCGTTCGTCGCGGTCGTTGTTGCGCTGTGCACACGAGATCTCCAAGAGGCATTGGGCAATCGAAGTAGGTCAGACGTGGTCGATGCATCAGTACTTGAACCCGAACCACAGCACATAAGTCCTGCCACGCCTGAGGTAGGTCCGGCCGGTAGCTAGCGTCCGGCTTGTTTGGCTAGTTCTGCGGCAGTCCGCCGCCCCATGAAACGGAAACAAAATAATGGCTTCGATTACGATCATCACTCCTGGGTTCTCCGGGCACGCGGTGGGCGGCTACAAGGTCGTATATGAGTACGCGAACTTCTTGGTTGCCCAGGGCCACACAGTGACGATGGCACAAATGCGTCCCGCCCAGCTGCGCGGGAATGGTTCGGTTAAGAGCCGAGTCCTGCGTGCTGCTCAGTATCGGATTGGTCGACACAAGCGGCCAGGCTGGTTCGCGCTTGACTCTCGAGTTTCGGTCATCAATTACCCGACCCAGGACGCGTCAGCAATTCCGCAGACAGATGTTGTCGTGGCAACGGCCATGGAGACTGCCGACTTTGCCAATCAGGTTTCTCAGGATCGCGGCATTCCCGGTGCCTATTTCATTCAGCATTACGAGGACTGGATGTACGGCACCGACTTGGTGGACGCAACCTGGCGGCTGCCCCTGCAGAAACTTGTCATCGCTCCGTGGCTCGCAGAAAAGGGAGCCGAACTCGGTGTCACCTCGATTCTGGTGCGAAATGCGATCGACTCGCGTGTGTTCCCCGCCGGGCCCGCAATCAGCGAGCGACCGCTCCAGGTACTCGCCCTTGCATCGGATCTCGAGTGGAAGCGAACGGACTTGGTCGCCGAGGTGATGGCCGCAGTCGCAGCGCACATTCCAAGCGCGCAGCTTCGCGTGTTCGGCACTCTCGAGAGGCCGCAGATATTGCCCGCCGAGGTGGAGTATCTCCAAAGCCCATCTCCCGAAGTCCTGCGAGCGTTGTACCAGTCGTCGCGCGTGTTCGTTTGCGCAAGCGATGCCGAAGGCTCCGCGCTGCCTCCCGGCGAAGCCATGTCGAGTCGCGCCGCCGTTGCATCGACGGATATCGGCGGTGTGCGGGTGTACGCCGACGGCGTTGCGCTCTTCTCGCCTCGTGGGGACTCTGAAGCACTTGCGGCGAATGTCATCCGGCTTCTCACCGATGAGACGGAATGTGAGCACTACGCATCCGCTGGACTAGCCAGGATTCTGGGCTACACACCGGATGACGCAGCAGCCGTTTTCGAGCGGGAACTCCTCGGGCTCATCTCCGCTCACTCGTCGAAGCGCCGTTAGAGGGAATGACCACATGATCGTACTGTTTGATTCCAAGGAGGGACGCGGGGGCGGCCAAGTCGTCCTCGAGAGCCTACTTCGTCGCTTCGTCGACAGCGAAACACCCGTAGCAGTGGTGATGCCGGCCGCGGGACAACGGGCAATCTCGATCCCCGAGCCGATTATCACCTTTGACACCGAAAAAGACTTTCTTGACGCCTCGACGCCAGCGGAAAGTTACCTGCTTGTCTCAAATGCTAATTCCAGCTTGCCTGCGGTCGTTCGCGCGGGAAAAGCGCTTCAAACCAAGGGTGCGACTGTCCGCACCGCGGCGATCGTCCATAATTACGCCGAAAAGCTGGTGAATCGTGTCGCGACTCGAGTGCTTCTGCGGAAGATCGATCTGCCGATCGCCGTTGAGCCCGGACTCGCCGCCATGCGCAAGGACATCGTCATTCCGCCGTGGCTCAGTCTGGAGTCCGCCCCTGCGCCGCTTCCCCGCGATGTCGCACGAACGGGCAAGGTGAAGACTTTCGCTCGCCCCGATCATTCGAAAGGGCTGCATTTACTCCCCGCCATTTTCCGTCTGCTTGAAGAAAACGGGTACACGGGCGAGGTCGCTGTGGGACAGGCGCTGCAACAGCAGTCGTCCTACAAAGCCCAACTTGAAAGCGATCTCAAACCTTGGGCAGTAACCGGGTCACGAACCGCAGACTGGATTAATCCTGGAGATATCTTTCTTGTGCCGTCTGTATCTGGCGAAGCGGTGTGCCTTTCAGCCCAGGAAGCGATGGCGAAGGGCGCTTTTGTTGTGGCTTCTCGTGTCGGGCTCTTGAGCTACATGTCTCCGACGTCGACCGGAATTCGAACCTTCGAGGTGGGCGACACATCTAGTGCCGCAAACACCATTTTGGAGGCCCTAACGATGGACGCGTCGGAGTTTGCCGACGAATGCCACAGCGGAAACGCACAGATCCGCGACCGAGCAGGACTCTGGTACGAGTACGTTGTGCGGTTGCTCGCAGCCACTGACGGCGATCTGACGGCGGCTACCCGCGCTTAGCCTTTTCGCGAACTACTGGCCGGGCTGACTTGGCCTGCATAAGGTCACGTATCGCGTTGAGATTTCCATTGCTCGCGAAAATTTCGTACTGCCTAGCGCGCAGCAACCGGACTATCGGGACTATTCGAGCCAGCCGGAGACGAGGCAGCTCAGAGCGCTTGAACTCGAATGCGTACTTCTGCTCGACGGTGCTAACGACCTCACCATCGAACGGTTGCGACTGAGCGTACGCGAGCAACGCCTCGTACTTGAGAGAGGTGATGTCGCCGTCTAGGGTGCCACCAAATACCTTTTGCACTTTATCGAGCAATGTCCGCCGCCCGGCCCCAATCACGTTTGAGTCGTGCTGCCGATACTCCACCAGCGATTGCTCGCTCACTCGTAGGCCGCCCCGGCATGCCGCGAGTGTCGCCAACCACTCATCGTGCATCCACCCGTCAGGGATCGGCAACGCGGCGGTCACGAACCGGCGCTGCACCAGAAAGGCCATACCGGGCAGGATGTTCCGCCGCAGTTGCGAGCGATAGGCCACCGGCCCGTTCAATTCCGCGATCTCGCTCGTGGACGCTGACAATTCCGAAAACTGAGTCCGATGCTGGGTCACGCCCATGGAATCAACGAGGAGCGCATCGGACGCGACCAGGATCGCCTCGGGGACCTCGACGAATAGAGCCATCGCTGCGGCGATTCGCGAGCTTGTCCACACGTCGTCCTGGTCCGCGATAGCGATGAACTCAGCGGTGCAGAGCTCAAGTGCTCTCTCGAAGTTTTTCGCGACGCCCTGACCAAGTCGTTGATCAATAACCACAACGTCGATGGGAGGATGCGCCCGATTCCAAGCATCGAACACGGCCTTTACAATTGCCACGGTTCCGTCGGTAGATCCGTCGTCGGCAACCACAACCTGCACAGGGGGTGTTGGCTGGGCGAGGATGCTCCGTAACTGCTCGCCGACATAGGCGGCCCCGTTATAGGTGCACATCGCGACGGAATAAGCGAAGTCACGTGGTGTCATTGCCCGATTCATCAGATCACGTCCTCACGCGTGGGGCCTTGCTGCCCAGCGCCCGTATTCGGTCTTAACCTCCGACGACGGGCCAGGAGCACCACAGCCTGCACAAGCGCCACCGTCAATTCGCTGATCGCGAGGCCCCAGGCGCCTCCCGCGGCGCCGTATAGCGCACTCAGTACAAGCACAGCGGGCACGCCGATGCCGGCTCCGATAAAGACACTGGTCATCACAGCCTTGCGTGCGCCGAGGCCAATCAAAATGTTGCGCCCCAGTGAGGTATTGAGCGCGATTGCGAGCGTCGCCGCTCCAAATCCGAGAGCTGTGACTCGGTCGATTGCAACCTCTGCTCCAAAAAGAAGCTCGGATAACCATGGGCCTGCAATCACAAAAGTGGCAAGCCCAAACACGCCCACAATCGAATGCACCAGCAGCGACTTCCGAGCCCGTTGCGAGAAGTGCGCAGCGTTGTCTTCAACTACCCAACCCTGCAGCGCGTTTCCGACCGACGAGACGGCATAGAGCCCAAGCCGATACAGCTTGTCCCCGGTCACGTACGCAGCGGCCTGCAAGGGAACCGTACACAATGCTACGAAGGTCACGGTGAGTGCGACGTACGCGCCTCCCGCCACCTCTGTCGCCAATACCGATCGGTGCTCGCGATAGGAACGGCGAATGTCCACGAAGTTGAATTTGAATAGTGAACGCAAGGACATGCTCTTTGCGCTGAAGACCACAAGGCTCGTCACCGAAGCCAGCATCAGCGCGAGTGGGTACCAGATGACCTCGGAAAAGACGACGACCAGCGTTGCAGCTACGATCGTCGCCACCAACTTCGGGAGAATCTCGTACATAGCGATCAGACCGGCCCGGCCAAGCCCGATCATGTACCACGCGGATGACAGCCCAGTAAGCGTCATCGCAATACTCATCAGCGCGGCGATATGCCGATAGCCATCCGGCGCCACAAAGAACGCGATCAATGCCGCTACGGCGGCGCCGGGGAAGAAAAGAAGTGCACGCGATTGGATGCTCTGACGGAAAAGTTGGGTGCGCTCAGACAGCGGGACGGTGTTCACGAGGGTCGGTCCGACCAGGTTGAAACCCTGCCCCACGAACAGGGCCGCGAAGGAACCGGCAGATTGTCCGACCGCTATCGCCACCCAAGCATCCGGCCCTCCGACCCGAGCAAGGATCGGTAGGAACAGGAAGGGTGTCGCCATCGAGAGAAATGGGAGCCCGCCAAAACCCAGCAGTCGCCTGAACATGCCGGGGCCGCTCGATGCATTGGTTTTTGTATCCACGCCAATTCCTCATAGTCATAAAACGCAGGGAGCCCGTAGGCTCCTGTCGTCCAATTTCAGCTCAACCCCATAGCTCAGATGTTTGTGAGCCGATGCCTTCGCCCCGTCGTGATCTTCAGCGGCGACACGTGCGCGACGGTGATTCAGGGATGATTTTCACGCGTTGTGTGCCGGATCACCTTCGTGCGGTGAGCTGGCCGGGCTGCGGGAGGACTATGTGAAGAATTCCAGAACCGCCTGCGCGACTGTTCCACGTGTGTGATGCCGCATCCCCCATCGCGCGACCATCCCAAACCAATGGGCTGACCCCAATATACGCCGGTTCGTAAGGCACGCGAGAGCGCGAGAACGCCGGGCGCGCGAGCCGCATCAAAGGTGCACGGCGTAGGGCGGTATATTGCGGACCCGAACCGACGGGCCGGTCAGGCCCCTGTTGTCGCGGGCGACTCGATACCGACGCCTGTTTTCGTCGAGCGTCGAAATGAGAACCATTTGTGCCCCACATAACTGATGAGCGTTGTCACGACGACAACGATGGCCTGGGCTACGGCGGGAGTAAGCCCGGCAAACTCGACCAAGAGCGGCAGCGCGACGGTGTTGATTGCCAACGACACTATGTAGACGCTTGCGAATCGCGCGAAGTCAACAATGAGGTTGTGGCTTCCGACGATCCGAAACGTGAAGCGACGGTGCAGCACGAAGGCGATCACAACCGCCAACACATAGGAGAGGTAGAGGCTCCCGATGTATCCGATGACGTCGCCGAAGACGAAGTCGAACAGGAGAAACAGGCCGTAGCCCACTACTGTGTTGGTGCCTCCGACAACGAGGAATCGAACGCGTTCGTCCCGCATCAACGAGCGAATCTGACGTTGGATCATTTTGCCCCGTCTCTAAGTATGCAGGTCAACGATAGCCGAATCGAGTGACGGAAATTCAGCTGCAGGGCACAGCGCTGCTACAGTCAACTTTTATGGGGACAATAAAGTGAGTGACGCGCATTCGATCTCGGTTGTCATACCGGTATATCGCGGAGCACAAACACTCCCACAGATGATTCGAGAACTGTCTTTACTAACACGTGCGACAGTCACTCCACAAGACAACTTGTTTAGCGTTTCCGAGATCGTCCTGGTGTTCGACAACGGCGGCGACGAGTCAGATACAGTCATGCGCCAGCTCGAGGATGGGAACCCTTTCGTCCGTACGGTATGGCTGAGCAAGAACTTCGGACAGCACGCCGCCACTCTCGCGGGAATCGCGTCGTCATCCGGGGACTGGGTCGTCACACTCGACGAAGACGGCCAGCAGGACCCGACTGAAATAGGTACTCTCCTCGACATCGCGATGGCGCAGCAAGCACAGGTTGTGTACGGCAAGCCCACAAACCCGCCGCCACATGGCGCGCTGCGCAACGCTGCGTCGCGAACCGCCAAGCGACTGGTCAATAACCTTTTTGTGGCGTCAAATGCCGAAGACTTCAACAGCTTTCGCCTGATACTCGGCTCTGTCGCCCGAAGCGTTGCGGCGTATTCGGGATCTGGCGCCTACCTAGACGTGGCCCTTGGCTGGGTCGCCGGACGGTACGCGACTGCTCCGGTCACGCTTCGGGCGGAGACTCGAAAGTCCGGATATTCGCTTCGCGGGCTCATGAGTCACTTCTGGCGCTTGGTGCTGTCCAGCGGCACAAGAGGGCTTCGCCTGGTGAGTTTCATTGGCATCTTATTTGCCGTGTTAGGCATCATCGCGATCATTTGGATCGTTGTGCTGAAGCTGACCACCGGCATAAGCGCTGAAGGGTGGGCATCGACGACAATTGTGATCCTGATCACGTCAGGTGCGACCCTTTTCTCGCTGGGCGTGATCGCCGAGTACATCGGCGTGAGCGTGAACATGGCGATGGGCAAACCCGCCTACGTCATCATGTCTGATCCAGCAAACGGGCCGCTGGGGTATCGCAAGCGCGTCAAGGTATGACGAACCTTGCTTGGGTTGTTGGCGCGAGCGGGCTTCTCGGCAAATCGATGGTGCGAACCATCAACAAAAACGCAGACTGGACGCTCTTCACAGCGGCTTCGCTGCCCTGGGGTTCGTCAGCTGAGTTCGCCAATAACGTCCGCGCAAACGTCCTGGGCCTGTTCGAGCAAGCGCGTCACGATGGCGCTGACTGGTCGATCATTTGGGCAGCGGGTTCCGCGTTTACTTCAAGCACCCAGGCGCAGCTGGACGCCGAAATGGCGGAGTTCACAACGTTCCTCGAGATACTCGCCGCAGAAGTATCCTCTTCTGACTCGACCGGGACGATGTTCCTAGCTTCTTCGGGCGGTGGAATTTACGGCGGCGCGACGTCGCCGCCTTTCAACGAAGATACGGCGCCGTCACCGCTGGGTGCTTACGGCCAGTTCAAATTGGCTATGGAGACGGAGCTCGCTCGTTTCTCGGACACCTCGAAGACCTCAGTGCTTATCGGACGGATCTCGAACCTTTACGGACCGGGCCAGCGCATCGACAAAATGCAGGGCCTAATCACCCACCTGGCGCTCGCTCGGTATGGGACAAAGCCGGCTTTTATTTTCGTTCCGTTGGGGACTGTCAGGGATTACATCTTCGTCGACGACTGCGCAAAGTTGATCCTGGCAAGTATTCAGAGGCTGTCCGCTGAGGCGTCTTCCCAGGGAGGCCCAATTCGAGTGACGAAAATCCTTGGGTCCGGTCAAGCAATCAGCATAAGTACCCTGCTGGGTTACTACCGCGGGATCACAAAGGCTGCGCCCCGAGTTGTTCATGGAACAGCCCCCGCCACCAAATTTCAGTCCTTGGATCTCAGTATGAAATCCGTGGTCTGGCCAGATTTGGATTTGTTTGAGAAGACGCCTGTTGCGGCTGGCTTTAGCGCAACGATGCAGGACGTACTCAGGTTGATCCAACGATAGCGATCCGCCACAGAGCGCGCGCCCACCCGCAGAGACTGTAGGCCAGCGTAAGGGTGACGCGCCTCTGGCTCCTTGTCTGACCCCACAGAGAGATTGACCAATTGAAGCGAACAATCACGTCACTCGGCATCCCCGCTATTCTCGCTTCGCTTCGCGAGCGCACAACCACGCTTGCGACGAAGGGAACGTTGCGCGACAACTGGCAACAATGGACGCTACTTCTCATTGCGCTCGTGTCGGCCTTGATGATGCGAAAGTACCTGTTGCCCCACTTCACCGGCGATTTCACGTACTTCATGCTGCCGTGGTTTGATCATCTCAAACTCCAGGGCTTTTACGGGCTCGGCCAGGAGTTCGCTAACTACAACGTTCCCTACCTCTATCTTCTCTACATCACGACAAAGCTCCCCCTCGAAGCACTCGAGGCGGTAAAGCTCATTTCAGGTGTTTTCGACCTGGTGTTAGCTGCTGGAGTTGTAGCCATCGTTTTCCACTTTCGACGGAGCACGATTCTCGCCGGACTTGTTGGTATTGCATTCTTGTTTCTTCCTGAGGTTCTGCTCAATTCAGGCATGTGGGGACAGGTAGACGGGATCTTTACGTCCTTCCTTGTATGGACGGCCTATTTCGTGCTTACGCGAAAAGATATTCTTGCCTGGGTCTGCTTCACGATTGCGTTCGAGTTCAAGCTTCAAGCGCTGTTTTTCTTGCCCTGGATATTGCTCGCGTTCATCATCCAGAAACATCGGTGGAGAGCGATAGCCTTTGCCGTCGGCACTGCGCTCGTTTGCTACGTACCTGCGCTCATCGCGGGCCGTTCGGTGGGGTCCCTTGCCGGCATCTACCTCGAACAGATCGGCACTGACAAAGATCTGACTCGATCAGCGGTGAACCTCTACCAGTGGATACCCAATTCGCTATTCGAGATCATGCAGCCTGCCGGCGTTTTTCTGGCGTTAGGGTCCGTTTCGCTGCTGACAATTCTGTACCTCCGGCGATCCGTCGTAATGCCGGACAAAGAACGGTGGCTCGTTCAAGTGGCGGCTGGCTACGGCGTGCTAGTTCCCTTTGTGCTGCCCCAGATGCACGAGCGTTATTTCTTCACCGCAGGAGTATTCGTCGCACTCTGCGCGCTCCTCGACCGAAAATACTTGGTGCCCGCTCTCGTGCTGCAATTCACCGCGGTGATCGCGTATGCCCCGTTTGTCTTTGCAACGCCTACGCTCGTTCCACTAGGTATAGCTGCAATCGTTCAATTGGCTGCCGTTGCTTGGGTGATCTGGCTGTCGCTCACGCCAATCGCGCCGAACTTGAGACCCTTCTTCCCGCAGCCCGACCACGAAGTGCGAAGTTCAGCCCATGCCGCATCCGTCGGAACAACTTCGGCGCCGCTCTAACGCCTTGGGCCTGCATCAGCGATGCGTCGCTGCAGTCAATCTCTCGTTCGGATCGCAAATGGAGCTCATACGCTGATACCGACGATGATTTGTTCGATCGCAAGCGCAGAAAAGAGGGATTTTCGAGAGAGCGACCATGCCGGTATCCCCTATTCGAAGAATCCCACGTGCGCTTCAAAATCGCGTTCGCTCATAGTGGCTCACGCAATTCCCGCTTCAGCCTAGCAAGCCGACTCGAATGAGCCGTGGCGGGGACGGGACGTGTGCCTTGGTCGGGCTCGGTCCGGGCGCTCCACTTGCGCATAGTCTCGAGGAGGGTGAGAGTTGGTTTCCCATGTGCGCACGCGACCAGTCGCTAACAGGGCGATAGCTAATGCGGGCGACCGAGCTCATTGCGCATGCCCACGAAGTCGTCGGGAAAGCTCCGAAGGACCGGGATTCTCAACTGTTCAAGCGAGTAAGAACCTCTATCCAACCCGCGGGGAGGCCTACCCGGGACTATATCCTCACCCTCTGCGGGCGTGCCTTCTCCCCGCCTTCGGCAGAATTGAACTTCCGGTGACTGGCTGCGCGTCCCGGTAATCGGTCACAGTGCAGAATCCGTGTTGTGGTTGTTTCGGATCGCCGGGATCAGTCCTTCGATGCCAGCAATCGCGCGAAAGTTGGCGCCAACAATTTCGACTCTGGCACCGAAAGGTGGTTGAAATCCGAGTAGACGGGAACACCTTTTCTCTCGATAGAGCAGACCGCCGATGGGCAAATCTCCTCGCTGAGATCCACGACCGTGCTGTTAGTACTGAGCCCCACCTGCGCCACAGAATCCCAGATCTTGGCTTGACGAGACGAAATTTCTTCCAGAGTCGAGTCCATGGTCCCGACACAGTGGCCGATGAGGAGGGTAATCGCTGCGCACGACTGAGGTCCCTGCCAGTTCGCAACGCTCTCAGTTTCTGATTCCAGCCTGAAGTTCGGTATCGGTTGCACGATTGCAGTCTCGTGTCCCATGGCTTGAACTTGCTCAATGGTGGATTGCAGTCCTGCCGAGTATGCAGCAGTCTTCTCCTCCTCCCCAGCGATCTGTGCACCCGATGCGGTCGAAATCCCCAGGTTTGGGTCCCGAAGGTAGTAGTCCGCACTCGCGAAAACTACGGTGCCCGGTGTTGATCTAGATAGCCACTCGAGCGCCGTTTCCTGGTATTTCCAGCACCCCGGCCGGGCTTCGGTACCCGACTCTCCCAAGGTAGAAACTGCACCCACGAAAGGGCAGGAACTGAATGTGAACGATGTGAATGGCCGGTTCGTTTCAATACTTGCGTCGAGAATGCCCGCGGTGAACATAAGCGCGTTCGAGTCGCCTAGAAGGTAGATGGGCGCACCTGTGGCCGCTCCGTTGAGTACGCAGTTTTCAGGTGCCATGATGTTCGACGCGTTGTCGGCAAAGCACTCAGGGATGCCAACCCTCGGCGAACTGCTCGCCTGAAAGTTGGTCACCCTCGGATTCCAAAATCCATTGTCCGCAGCGATTCCGAGCGCACCTGCCAGGACGAGAGGAACAAGTACGATTCCGGCCATCGCGGGCATTGCCCGCACTAGGGAGCGTGGTCTCAGCGACTGGAATGGCTTTTCAACCCACCGATACGAAGCAAGTGCCGGACCAAAAGAAAGAATGCACCCAATGATTAGTGCAGTGGGGTTGTCGGGCCACAGCACCGATGCAAAAACGATCATCGGCCAGTGCCACAGGTAAATTGAATAGGACCAGTCCCCCACCTTCACCATCGGCTGTGACGACAATACCCGAGTGACAAGGCTCTCTTTGTTCGTGCCCGAAATCAGAAGCAGGATAGTCGCCGCGACCGGAAGCACCGTCCACTTTCCCGGGAATGTAGTCGTCGAGTCGATTTGCACCATTGCAAAGAGGAGCATCGCAGCTCCTGCAAACCCCGCAGAGTGCGTGATCCATCTGGACAAAGTCTGAACGCGGGCAACGATCAGCGCGAGAACAGATCCCGCGGCGAACTCCCACGCCCGTGAGAAGGGACTGTAGAAGCCGGCAATCCAAGAGTCGGGACCAAGATAGTTGTCGTTGGGGCCCAGCATTGCAAGCAGAAATGAAAGGGCACCGACCACTGAAACCACAAAAATAGCGGAGCGGGTGTGCGCTTTGAATTTTCGACCAAGCACTAGTCCCAGGAGAAGCAGGGCCGGGAAGATGACGTAAAACTGCTCTTCAACGGAAAGTGACCACGTGTTGAGAAGGGGGTTCGATTCCGCCGAAGTATCGAAGTAGCCGCCCGTCGTTGACGAAATCACCCAGTTTGCTGCGAGCAGGAGTGCACCAAGACCGGTCGATGCGGCGGTCTGCTGCGAGCCGAACGGCGAGAGAAGCAACGACGAGACGACCAGCGTGGCCGCGACCATCACCGCCAGCGCGGGTGTGAGCCGGAAAAAGCGTTTCAGATAAAACGATCCAAGACGAATTTGCCCCGTCGCGAGCCACTCGCGGTTCAGCATGGCGGTGATCACGAAACCGGATATCACGAAGAATACGTCGACACCAATAAAGCCACCTGGAAGAGGTAAACCGGCGTGGTACGCCAACACCATGAGCACGGCTACAGCGCGGAGACCCTGAATGTCGGCTCGTCTGTATTTCGACTTCTCTGGCTTACTAACTTCGTCCTGACGTAATGCCAACATCGACGTTTTCATCTTCCGCCCCCGCGTACAAGGTAGGAACCGTCCTACAGGTGATGAGCTTATAGGGGTAGACGATTATTCATTTACTGACGGCTCTCAATCCAGCGATAGTGATCGTGTGCTCTGTTCCCTCAATGAGATCCCGCCGGTTCTCGTGCCCGCCAAACGGCGGCTCCGCAATATTGCGTCCTCGTCAAACGGAGGTCTTTTCTTAGCGAGGTCGCACTCCACTGCGGGATGGTCTACGCCAGTGAACTTGTCGTTCGGGTCGGTCCACGGCACGTTGCTATCGCGCAGGATCACGAAACGAACCTGGAACGCTCAACGGACGACTATCCGAATCTCTTGCACGCGCGGGCATCGCCAAGATCCACCGCGTTAGCGATCAGAGTGTCACTAGCTGACCTAACTATTCCTCGGGTCGACAACGCACGGCGCAACCCGTTCGGCCCCTCTTGCGTAGAGCTGCCACTCGATCAGCTGAAAACGATGCAGGTCCATTTACCCGATCGCGGGGAGGCGGGTGGCACGGATGATAACTCTCAGAACCACTCGCCTCACGAAATACGCTCGGAAACTGGGGAGCTCATGTCACCCGCCAATGACGGAATCGAGTGATCGAGCGGAGCGCTCTGTGCGCGTAGCCATCTGGCGATCTCGCTCATGGAACATGAGGCGAGAACGATAAAGAACGGCACGTAAAGGTAGAGGTACCGCGATCGATTCTCGAAGAACATCACGTAAAGCAATAGCCCGATGAGAGCGAATCGCATCACCGAGGCTGCGGTGCTGTGAACGATTCGCCCGCGAAGAAAGATACCCGCCGCGACCAGCCCCAACACAACCAACCATGTAGCCTGCCACGTCGTCACCAGGAACGAGTGGTTGGTGCCGTTCAGATCGAAGTAACTCTGAACGGATGAGCTCATCTGATCGCTGTGCACGTACGGACGATCTTGAGCCCCACCCTCGCCCCACTGGAAGAATGTCCCATCTCCGAGCGACCAGAGGGCTTTGTCGCTCAAGAATCCGACGTAGCCCACAGCGCCCATGTCGGACACCCGCTGAAGGTACTCAGCTAATGCGGCACTCGACCTGGCCTCATAAGTTGGCAACGCTTCAGTCACCGCAGCGTCATCCGCGTTATAGCCGCCGAGGTCCCGCGCACCCATTTTCAGAAAGTGCGCGGGAGGGAAGGAGCGATCGTTTGTCGCCATGTCGAATTCAACTACGTCCGACCGGTTCTGAGCGTCTCGAACCAGTTGCACCATCCCGCCTGCAGCTACGAGCGAGATGACGAGCGCGGCAATCGGCACAACAATCGCACGTGAGGCAAACTTCTTGATCCCCTGTTCAACAACGACGACTAGCGCGATTGCGATCAACACAACGATTGCCGTTGGTTTCACGGTGTACGCCAACCCGGCGAGCAATCCGAGGACGATCCAGCAGATGAGAGTCGTCCACCATAAATTGCGTTCCCGAGCCAGCAGAAACACATAGAAAATCGCGATCGGAAAAAGGAGGCCGACTGTGTCTGAATATGCGGTAGCCAACCACGGAGACACTCCGACGAGCACGATCGACGGGATGAGCGAAAAAAGCGCGGTTCCCTCGCCGGCTAATTTGCGAGCGCACAGGTAGGTCAAGACAATGCCGACGAAGAGTGCAAGCACGCTGAAGAGAGCAGCATTCAGTAGGACGTCGTGCAAGCCGAAGAGGCCACAAAGCTCGGAAAAACGCCAGATCATCATTGTTAAGGTGATGTTGTGCGGATAGCGAGAATAGTAATCCGTACTGAGATTTTCACCCGCGCTGAGTTCCGTGACATTGTCAATTAGAACGCCCGCGTCCCATCCCGGGAATCGCAAGACGGCAAGCATCAAGAGGATCTGGCCCGACAGGATCAATGCGAACACGCAGCCGAGAATGATCCATCGGTGCGCGGTCCTTCGCTCAGACAGCCACGTACCCGCAACCGAGCACGCTCGGAACATTGCGGGCAGGAGCAATGTCGCTACAAGAACCGAAAGGCCGACTACAACGCCGTTGTACTCGACGGGGCCATAGATCGGGCGAACAGCTATATTCGCGAGGATCCAGAGGATAAAACCGCAGAACAGCACCGTTGGGATGCTCAGTAGCCATTGCTGTCCGGTGGTACGCACGAGGTAGGACGAGACCGCTCGAAGGATGGGGCTCCAGCCCAAAAGGACGGGGCTCGAGGCGAACACCAGAGAAACAAAAACCAGCCCAACCATCAGCGCGACATTCGACGGCTCGACGACAACGAACAGCGCTACCAGACCCGCAGCAGATACAGCCAGTCGAACGAGCACGCGCGTCCGCCACTTAGCGTTATGCCATGTGTCTCTCGCGGGTATAAGCGATTCTTGGGTTTTGTTCGTCAAGTTCCGACCATCGTTCGTGTCTGCTGAACTCTGACGGCTCAGAGATCCTCCCGAAGACTACCGTTTCCGGCACTCGGTAACCGCGTCAGCAGTAGCGTCCAGCGCCACTTCAATGATGAGCCCGAGACGGATGCCGTCAAGTTACGCACCGAAGACGGTCATGATCCAATCCAGCTACGGATCCGACTGTCGAACACGCCCACGTCGTACTCCCACGCTCGGGCAGTGCAGGCGGCAGCGTCAAGGCTCGACGCGCGAACTACAGCTTCACGTAGCGAAGCCGAGTCAAACGTCTCCAAGAGCGCGCCCGTAACACCGTCGACCACCGACTCTGCCGCGCCACCGATGGCGTTGGCAATCACAGGCGTTCCCGCGGCCATTGCCTCGACCGGCATAATCCCAAAATCCTCGATTGCTGGGAAAACGAGCACCAACGCACGCCGGTACAACTGACTCAACATCGCGGACGACGGGTGATTGATAAAAGTCACTCGACCCCGGTGCTCCCCGGCAAGCGCGCGCAATCGTTCTTCGTCGGGACCATCGCCAGCGATAACCACAGGGAGATCGGACGCGACGCCGGCTTCTATTGCGACATCGAGCCGCTTGTACGGTACAAATCGAGACGCCCCGAGAATAAACGTTGTCGGGAGCGCGTCAAGGATCGACGCTTCCTCTGCAGTCAACGCATCCTGCGAATCCGTTACAAAGTTTGCGACACTGACGGCAGGGTAGATAACGGTGCTGTCACGCCCCCACACGCGAGCGACTCGCTCGGCCACGAACGAACTATTTACGGCAATGGAATGCGCTTCCTGAGCGCGTTTGCGGTCGAGCTCCTGCAACGGGCGCGATACTGCCCGGGCGATGCGGTTGTCCCCACGCATATCGAGTTCGGGTGTCCATATATAGCGAGCTGGAGTGTGAGTGTAGACATATTTCGGAGCGTCGCGGGCCGGGCCCGCAAAACGGGCGTGATGCGCAAACAGGTGGGAGCTGCAAAGCACCCATTCTGCGTCACTGGAAGGGAGATGACGCCACGTGCTCGGCATAAAAGGCAGAGCCATCGCTTTGTGATGTCGGAGTGGCGTGCGCGCCAGCCACGTCTCAGTCACGCGGCCTTCGACAAACCGTTCGGGTGCATCATCCCAGAGCGCTGCAATAGGCGCGTCGGGGAAAATTCGGGCCAACTCGACCAGAACATTCTCCGATCCGCCCCTTACGGAAAGCCATTCATGCACTAAGACGCCCGACAACTAACTCCCCATATCATTCGCGATATTTAATGCTTCGCAGAAGTCTCCATGCTCCCACAACTCTGGATAGGCCTAATGTCCCCGCTGCACAATTCGCTTTTTGTCCGCGCTCGCCACAGCTTTGCCTGTCGCTCCGAGCTCCCAGTCCTGCTGACACGAGCACATTTCGAACACGGAGTCGTCTGGAGGTTGGGTAGAGCCCGCTTTCCCTTCTAGCGACGGACCGCTTGGTCCAAAAGTTGGGCTCTGCTTCGACGACAATTTCCTCCGCCGCGATGCGCGGATCCGCGGCTCAGCATGCTCCGCTGTGCGCGTCATAAACATAGGCGCGAAGTCGAGTGCGACCACCCGTCATCCATGTCTGATGTACCCGCCGGTGCCGCAGCGGCCGTCGTCCCAGCTGTTGCGCCAAAGACTTGCAGACAGCCCGCGAGACGTGACCCAGATCTCCCCTTTCGTGAGTTGGACTAGATTCAACGTTCACTCGGGAGCGCCGAGCGCATCGGGGCCCTTAGGGAGCTAACGGAGTCACCGCGGCAGTTAGCCGACGCAGTTGCGCATCGTTACCTGGCTGTCCGCGCCATCTTCCCCTGCCACACGACGAAGTCTGATTTTCTAGAACGAAACCCCAACCCACTTCAGACGTTTCTCGTAGAATTATCAACTTTGGCATCACTGGCACTAAAATCGCGGTTTAGAGCCGACTTGTCGGCTCGGGCGAAGCGCAAACGAGAGAATTTGTTAGAAAAACCTTCTGAACCAAAGTCACAGCTACAACGTTCGAATCGCATCGAGTGGATCGATGCGGCTCGCGGAGTCGCCGTGATTTTGGTGATCGTTGGGCACTATTTCATGTTCATCGCGTCGCCCGCAATGAGCGAACCAGCGTCACGTATTTGGTCGCCAGTTCTTGACCAACTCGCCACCATACGAATGCCACTTTTATTCGTTCTTTCGGGAATGCTTGTCTCAAATCGGATTCGAGATGGGTGGCGAAATCCAAAGACCTCTCAGCGGTTTCGGGTCACGTCTT
>Ga0247807_10000508_pt1 | contig 24121 bp, 22 predicted proteins | sample UWRJL074202C1_FD_179931 | JGI IMG/M metagenome (GOLD analysis project Ga0247807, IMG submission 179931) | Plant litter microbial communities from Arlington Agricultural Research Station in Wisconsin, United States - UWRJ-L074-202C-1 | ecosystem: Environmental > Terrestrial > Plant litter >...
GCGCTTCGGCGACGATCGTCGCACCGAGATCATGTTCGGGTTCGACGGCGACATGAGCGTCGAAGACCTCATCCCCGAGGAAGAGATGGTTGTCACCATCACCCGCGGCGGTTACGTCAAGCGCACCCGCAGCGACAACTACCGCAGCCAGCACCGCGGCGGCAAGGGTGTGCGCGGCGCTCAGCTGCGCGCTGACGACGTGGTGGAGCACTTCTTTGTCACCACAACCCACCACTGGTTGCTCTTCTTCACCAACTCGGGACGAGTGCTTCGCGCCAAGACCTACGAGATCCAGGAAGCCGGCCGCGACGCGAAGGGGCAGCACCTCGCCAACCTTCTCGCCCTGCAGCCCGGCGAAGAGGTTGCCCAGGTGCTCGACATCCGCGACTACGCGGCCGCCAAGTACCTGGTGCTCGCCACTCGCGACGGCCTGATCAAAAAGACCGCACTCACCGAGTACGACACCAACCGCACGGGTGGCATCATCGCCATCAACCTGCGCGAGGGTGACGAACTGGTCTCGGCAATGCTGGTGGAAGAAGACCAGGACCTCCTGCTCGTCTCCCGCAAGGGTATGTCGATCCGATTCACTGCCTCCGACGCGGCGCTGCGCCCCATGGGACGCTCCACGTCCGGTGTGATCGGTATGCACTTCCGTGAAGAGGACACCCTCCTTGACGCCAGCGTCGTCTCCGACAGTGGCTACGTGTTTGTCGTCACCGAGGGTGGTTATGCCAAGCGCACCGCCGCCGACCAGTACCGCGTGCAGAACCGCGGCGGTCTGGGCATCAAGGTCGCGAAGCTTGCCGACTCCCGTGGTGATCTCGCCGGCGCATTGATTGTTGATGACGACGACGAGGTGCTCGTGGTTCTCGCCGGGGGCAAGGTGGTACGCTCTGCGGTGGCCGAGGTTCCGGCCAAGGGCCGCGACACCATGGGCGTAGTTTTCGCTCGCTTCGCCGAAGACGACAGAATTATTGCGGTTGCTAAAAACAGCGAACGTAACCTAGAGAGTCAGGAAATCGACGCTGTCGAGGAGATCATCCCCGCCGCGATCGAGGAACCTGGAAAGGACGAATCAGTAGATGAGTAGCGTCGCTGAAAAGCTGCAACGTAAGTCGCAGAAACCCACCTCCACCAAGCAGGTTCGCCTCAAGCTCGTGTACGTCGACTTCTGGTCGGCCGTCAAGCTGTCGTTCCTGGTCGGAGTGGCGCTCGGAATCGTACTGATCGTTGCGACGATCCTTGTGTGGTTCATCCTCCAGAGCACCGGAGTCTTCGGTCAGCTCGACGGACTCCTGCAGGACGTCCTCGGTGATGACACCTTCACAATCGAGGCAACCCTGTCGCTGGCTTCCGTCGCGTTGTTCGCCGTAGTTGTCGCAGTTCTCAACATTGTGATCGGTACCGCACTCGGTGCGATCACCTCGATGTTGTACAACTTCAGCGTGCGACTCACCGGTGGATTGCTGGTTGGATTCACAAACCAGTAGCTCGATTTTTTATATTGGGGCAGGTGCGATACTCTCGAATCTGCCCTACGGGGGTATAGCTCAGTTGGTTAGAGCGCTTCACTGATAATGAAGAGGTCCCAGGTTCAAATCCCGGTACCCCCACTAGAACTTCACAGAAAGATTTCTTCCTCCGGGAAGAGAAGAAGTTCTTCTCGAAAAACAAAAACAGCACAATAAAAAACAGCGTTACCTGGCCGAGAAATTTTCGGCCTATGGGTCCTTAGCTCAGTTGGTAGAGCGCTGCCTTTGCAAGGCAGATGTCGGGAGTTCGAATCTCCCAGGATCCACCACACATTTTCAGACACCTCACAGGTGTCCATCCGCCTCCCCGTGTCCATCGCCGGTTACCGCCGGGTTGTTGATTGCTGCGGGATGCTCGTGCTTCACCATCTCCTTGCGGCGGCGCTGTGTGACCCACTGAGCGGTCCACAGGCCAGAACCCCTGCCGGAGTGTGGATCGTGGGCTCCTGACGCCTCTGTGCGCCAGTGGTGGCCTCACGGTCGGGTCCGTGTTGTGTGTGGCGGCGCTGAGTGCCCCTTAACGACGAAAGCGGCAAGCCCGAAGGCCTGCCGCTTGCATCGCGAGCGAGTTACGAAATTCAGACGGTGTCGTCGACCGAGGTGCTGCGCTCCTGGTCGGGAGTCTCATCTTCATCGATCCAGAGATCGTCGTCCGCACGGAGCGTCTGCCAGGCGGCATACGCGATTCCGGCGATGGCCACAACGATTACACCGATGAGGATGTAACGGCCGGGGCCGGGCGACTTCTTGACGATGCCGGCCTTCTGGGCAAGCTTTGTGGCCTTGGTGCTGACCTTCGCGGCCTTACCCGTTACCTTCGCGCCAGCTTTGGAGACATTTTTGCCTACCGTGTCGCTGGCGTGAGAAACCTGCTTGCTGACGGTATCGCCAGCTGCATGAATGGTCTTCAGTGCTTCACGCAGTCGTTCGTCCTTGGCGGCTTCGATGCTGGCCAATGCTGTTCCCAGCGCGGTGGTGACCGCGGGGACAACCTCGTCAGTGATCTTGCCGCGTGTGGACGACACAGCGCTCTTAGCGGTGGCAATTCCGGTAGCCACGGCTGGTTTTACATTGTGGTCGAGGGTGTCGCGCACTCGGGGCGTGACCTCCTCGCGCGCGTAGTTGCCAGCTTGACGGCTTGCCTCGCGGACGACCTGGGTTGCGTGCTCCAGAACTTCCTTCTGGTCACCCCACAGGTCTTCTGCGTGCTCCTTCAAGCGAATCAACTCTCGCTTGCGCTTCCGTGTTAGTCCCATGAAACCCTCCATCGGTGGTATGCAGCGAACATTTACAATCCTGCCACGCTACCCATTCAACACAAACCCGTAGACCTGATTGTCAGCTGAACGCGCGCAGCGTGGTCACAGGGAGCACTATGCAAGAATTGCGCTATGTCTGTTCACACTGCTGTAGCCACAATCAAGACGAACAAGGGCGACATTGTCGTTAACCTTTTCGGCAACCACGCGCCGAAGACCGTCGCCAACTTTGTTGGCCTCGCGTCGGGCACCATCGAGTGGACCCACCCCGAGACCGGCAAGGTATCGACCGACAAGCTTTACGACGGCGTTATCTTCCACCGCATCATCAAGCAGTTCATGCTTCAGGGCGGCGACCCCCTCGGCCAGGGCTTCGGAGGACCGGGATTCCAGTTCGACGATGAAATCCACCCCGAGCTGAACTTCAACGAGCCTTACATCTTCGCGATGGCCAACGCTGGAACCCAGGGTGGCCGCGGAACCAACGGTTCGCAGTTCTTTATCACCACGGTTCCCACTCCGTGGCTGCAGGGCAAGCACACCATCTTCGGTGCTGTCGCCGACGACGCCTCGCGCGCCGTTGTTGACGCGATCGAGGCCGTCGACACCGACGCCCGCGATAAGCCGCTGACGCCCGTGGTCATCGAGAGCGTCACCATCACCGAGCTCTAAATGACGGATTCGTCGGGCACATCCGGTAACACCTGTTACCGCCACCCGGACCGCCAGAGCTTTGTGCTCTGCCAACGGTGCGGGCGAACGATTTGCCCGGCGTGCCAGACTCAGGCCGCGGTCGGGGTGCACTGCCCGGAATGTGTGAACGAGGCGCGTGCAAGCGCACCCCGTACCAAGTCCCGGGCGCGCACCGCGTTCCGCAGCTCGAGCGACCAGCCGGTCATCACGTATTCGATCATCGCGGTCACCGTGCTGGTCTACCTGCTCCAGTGGGTCAGCGGAAATGCGCTGACGCGCGAGATAATCTACGCGCCCTATCTCACCGTGGTTGAGCCGTGGCGGATGTTCACGTCGATCTTCGCGCACGCCTCCCCGGTGCACCTGCTCTTCAACATGTTCTCGCTGTACATCTTCGGTCCCGTGCTTGAGCGCGCTCTCGGCCGCGCGAGATTTGTTGTGCTCTACCTGCTCGCGGGCTTTGGCGGCTCGGTGGCGGTGCTGCTGCTTGCCCCGATGACAAACGTGCTCGGAGCATCCGGTGCCATCTTCGGTTTGATGGGCGCGTTTTTTATCATTCAGCGCAGCTTCGGCGGAACCAACCGGTCGCTGTTGATCATCATCGGGCTCAACCTGGTGTTCCCCTTTCTTGTGGGGGGAAACATCTCGTGGCAAGCGCACGTCGGCGGATTGATCGCCGGTGGGCTCGCCGCCCTGATTTACACCAAAACGCGGAACCGTCGACAGAAGAACCAGCAGATCCTGCTGCTTGTTGGCCTCGCGGCCGCGCTGGTCGCGATCGTGCTTGTACGCGTTTTCGTCATCGGCTAGCGCGCGCGGCGACGATTTTTATCCCCACTGTGGATAACGGTGGGGATAGCGTCAGCGGTTGAAACCGCCGGAAATTAGCGCCAGCGGGTTGCCATCAGGAAGCCGATGAACATGATGCCGAAGCCGACAAGGATGTTCAGGTTCCCGAGCTGCGGCACCGGTAGGGCCGTTCCGCTCACGTAGAACACAATGATCCAGACGAGCCCGATGAGCATAAATGCGAACATCACGGGCTTGAACCAGACGGCGTTCGGCGCCTGCTCTCCCGAGCGTGCGTCAGCGGAACGTTCGGTCTTGGATGAAGGTGTGCGCGCCATGGGGTGAATTCTATCCGAACGAACAACGGGGAACCGAGCAGACGCTGAGGAACGGCGCTGGCACAGGGACCACCACCTAGAATCGTGCGTATGACTTTCGAGGACACCCCAGCGGAAGCGGCCCCGCGGTCACGACCTCGCAAACCGAAGCGCCGTATCAGCGTTATTGGCGTGATCGGCGAGCTGCTGATCACCGCAGGTGTTCTTGTACTGCTTTTCCTCGGATGGCAGCTGTGGCTCAACGACATCATCGTGGGTGGCCAGCAGCAGGCGGAAGCCGGCGAACTCAGCCAGAGCTGGGCGCTCGACGAGCAGGATCCCACTCCCCAGCCGACCGAGTCTGACGCCCCGGCTGAGCCGGCCGGTCCGGGCGATCCCGCCGTGATGGCGGCGGTCGGTAACGCGGAGAAGTTCGCCGTACTGATCGTGCCGCGCTGGGGTGCCGACTACGAGCGCTCCATCGCCGAGGGAACGGGCGCGAAGGACGTGCTCAACAAGATCGGCCTCGGCCACTACACGGGCACACAGATGCCCGGCGAGGTGGGCAACTTCGCTGTCGCTTCGCACCGGATGGCCTACGGCGGCGGCTTCAAGGATCTCCACCAGCTGCAGATCGGCGACCACATCTATGTGGAGACGCAGGACGGCTGGTACGACTACGTGTACCGCAGCACCGAGTACGTGCTGCCCTCGGGTGTTGGTGTCATCGACCCGGTTCCCCAGGCGCCTGATGCGACCGCCGTCGACCGCATCATCACTCTCACCACCTGTAACCCGTTCTTCTCCACGGCCGAGCGTCTGGTCGCCTATGGCGTTCTGGACACCTGGTACCCGCGGGCGGGTGGCCCGCCGGCCGAGATTGCCGGAACCGTCAACGCAAGGACTCAATAATGTACGGTGCCCTGTGGCGCGTTCTCCCCGGCCCGGTCTGGGTGCGCCTTTTTATTGTGCTTGTGCTGGTTGCCGCCGTGCTCTACGCGCTGATCACCTGGGCTTTCCCGTGGTTTGACCAGTTCGTCGCCCCGACCGATGTGACGGTGGAAGAATGACCCGCGTCCTTGTCATCGACAACTACGACAGCTTCGTTTACACGCTGAACGGCTATCTGCAGCAGCTGGGTGCCGAGACAACCGTTGTCCGCAATGATGATTTTGCGGTGGATGATGCAGCGGCCTACATCGCGGACTATGACGCAGTGCTCCTGTCCCCAGGTCCCGGTACTCCCGGTGCCGCCGGTGTCTCGATTCCGGTAGTGTCTGCTGTTCTCCAGTCGGGACAACCCCTGCTCGGAGTGTGCCTTGGGCACCAGGCCATCGCCGAGGCGATGGGCGCGACGGTGACCCACGCCGACGAGCTGATGCACGGTAAAACGTCGCAGATCAGCCACGACGACAGTGACTTCTACTTCGGTGTTCCTCAGCCGTTCCGCGCGACGCGGTACCACTCGCTCGCCGTGGTCGACTCGACCGTGCCGGATTCGCTGGTGGTGACCTCTCGCACCGAGGGCGGCGTCATTATGGGTCTGCGCCACGAGGAACTGCCCATCTTTGGTGTGCAGTTCCACCCGGAGTCCGTACTCACGCAGGGCGGTTACCGGATGATCGGCAACTGGCTTGCTGTCGCCGGTCTGCCGGAGGCAAAGACTCGAGCCGAGGGCCTGACGCCGCTCGTCACGCTCGCCTAACAGCGCGCGAGTTTGACCAGCAGCATCTAGCCGGTGCAGCATCTAGCCAGTGCAGCATCTAGCCGGTGCAGACCTCGATGGTGATCTCGGAGTGCTGCGGGTAGCTCCCCGGAGCGAGTGACTGACTGGTGACGGTGCGGCCGGAGCATCCCGTGTTGGATCGCACGGTCACATCGAGTTCGAGCTCAACGATCTTGGTACCGGCTTCGCTGGCCGAGGTGCCCACAAGATCGGGCACACCCACCATGCCGGTAGACACCGCGATGTCGATGCGGTCGCCTTCGGACGCTTCAAAGTTCTCTGAGGGTGTGGTGCCCACCACAACGTCTGTGGGGATGTTGGGCGAGTCTTCCTTCGCGATGGTGCCCACCTGCAGTTTGCGGCCCGTGATGGCCGTCTGGGCGGCGTCTAGGGAGAGTCCTGACACGGTGGGGACAACAACCGACGACTTGCCTAGCGAGACGTAGACCTTCACGATCTGCTGCCGCGAGACTTCCGACCCGGAGGCGGGAACCGTGCGGACGATCTGCCCCTCGGGCACATCGGTACTGGAGGCGCTGTACTGCTGCGGTACCAACTGTTTGTCTTCGAGTACCTCGGCGGCCTGCTCGTAAGTCTGGCCCGAGACATCCGGAACCGACACCGACAGCGAGCTCACAATCTGGCCCTGCGGAAGATTCACGGTCCAGTAGAGAACCGAGACGATGACCACAACCATCACCAGGATGCCGGCCCAGATCCAGGCGACCGGCGGCCGGCTCTGGGTTCGGGATGCACGGGAGTCTTCGTCGAGCGTCAGCTGGCGCAGGGTGGCTTCTGACCCGGCGTTGGCTTCGGGGTTGACTCCGAACAACGACGCGGAGGAATCCTTCTGCGGCGGAGTCTTTTTGACGGTGACGTCGCCGTTGGCCGCGGCCTCGACCTCGTCACGGAACTCGGCGGCACTCTGGAAGCGGGTGAACCGGTCTTTCGACAGCGCACGCAGCACCACAACATCCAGCGCAGGCGAGACCTTGGGGTTCAGGGTGCTCGGCGGCGCGGGGTTCTGGTTGACGTGCTGGTACGCGACGGCAACGGGGTTGGTACCGCGGAACGGAGCCATCCCCGTGAGGAGCTCAAAAAGCACAACACCGGTGGAGTAGAGGTCGGTGCGGGCGTCGACGGCTTCGCCGCGGGCCTGCTCCGGAGAGAAGTACTGGGCGGTGCCCACAATCGCGCTGGTCTCGGCGATGGTGGCGGATGAATCGGAGATCGCTCGGGCGATACCGAAGTCCATCACCTTCACTTGGCCGGTGGCGGTGACCATGATGTTGCCGGGCTTGATGTCGCGGTGCACCACTCCGGCGCGGTGCGAGTACTCGAGCGCCGTCAGCACCTGACCGATGATGCGGGTGGCTTCGTCGGCGGGCAGAGGTCCGTCTTCGAGGATGTCTTTGAGCAGTCGTCCGTCGACGAACTCCATGATGATAAACGGAACCTGGCGTTCGGCACCTTCAGAGTCGGTGACCGTCTCTTCGCCGGCATCGAAGATACGCACGATGGTGGGATGTGCCATCTTCGCGGCATCCTGCGCCTCACGACGGAAGCGAGTGCGGAACGCCGGATCGTTCGCCAGGCTGGGCTTCAGAAGTTTGATGGCGACGCGGCGGCCGAGTCGGGAGTCGGTGCCCGCGTGCACATCGGCCATACCGCCGCGCCCGATGAGCTCGCCAACCTGGTACCGACCGGCCAAGAGGCGTATGTCTGAAGCCACGCCCTCTGTCACGAATCCGTCTCCCGTTTGCTGCTCTCGATTGCCTTCTAATGGTACCTGTTACTGCTTTTTCGCCCGGACTAGCCTTCGGGGATCAGCGCGATAACCGGAAGAACCGTTGCGGCCGACACTGCCGACTGCAGGTCACCACAGATTGCGTAGTACGTGACCCGGGTCTCGCCAGCTGAGCCTAGTTTGATGTCGAGTGCGGTGACTCCCGTACCAACGGGATTCCCAGTGGTTGTGGATCCATTTGTTATGGAGAAGTTGTATCCACTGAAGTTGTAGCCGGCCGGGCAGCTGTTGTACGCAGGCCAGCTCACGGTCACGGATGAGTTCTCGAGGTAGCCGGCTTCGGTTTCCGACTCCGACGCGACGACCGGTGTCGGCTGCGGCGGTGTGGGGATCTCGATGTAGAACGACACCTCGACGAGGGTGCCCTTTTGGATGTTTCCGGTGGGGGTCAGCTCGTACGAGAGTCCAACGTCGCCCTCAGTGGGTGCGACGGCGCCGTCCTTCGGGGCAAACCCGAGTTCGAGGGCGGAGAGCTTCTGCTCAACAGCCTCGCGGGTGAGTCCCTGGAATTCGCCTTCGCTGATTGTCACGCTGGTGGCTGTGGGGGTCGCGGACGGCGTGGTGGGCGGTGGTGTCACGCTCGGCGTCACCGACGGAGCCGGAGTCTGGCTGGTGGTCGGCTCAACGGCGTTGTCGTCGGCGGGCTCGGCGACGAGCGCGAAGATGATTCCACCGAGAACAAGCACAAGCACCACAATGAGCGCGATGAGGGGCCAGGTCCAGGGATTGCGCTTGGGCTTGGTTTCCACCGCGCTGGTGTTCACCGCGGCGGTGGCGGGAAGCATCCGTGTCGAGGACGTCGGGTTGCCGTAGTTCGGGCCGGCGAGAGCCGCGAGCGAGCTGTCTCCGACAACAGCGGGGACGGATGCCACGGCGCCAGCCACGTCGCCGCGGCGCAGAGCCTGGGCTGCACGCGCGAGGTGTGCAGCACTTGCGGGACGGTCGGCCGGGTTCTTCGCAATGCACGAGTAGACCAGGTTGCGAACGGGCTCGGAGATGGTGACGGGCAGCTCGGGCGGAGCCTCGTTGATCTGCGCCATCGCGATGGCGACCTGCGACTCACCCGTGAACGGGCGTCGTCCCGCGAGGGCTTCGTACGCGACGATGCCCAGCGAGTAGATGTCGGTGGTCGGCGATGCGGGGTGACCACTGGCCTGCTCGGGCGAGAGGTACTGAACCGTTCCCATCACCTGGCCGGTTGCCGTGAGCGGCACCTGGTCGGCGATGCGGGCGATTCCGAAGTCGGTGATCTTGACCTTGCCCTCGGGCGTGATCAGGAGGTTTCCGGGCTTGATGTCGCGGTGAACGAGACCAGCCGAGTGTGCGGCGTGCAGGGCGTTGGCGGTCTGGGCGACGATGTCGAGCACGCGGTCGCTGGAGAGCACACGCTCGCGCTCGAGGATGGTGGACAGGGCTTCGCCCGGAACCAGTTCCATCACGAGGAAGGCGCTGCCGTCTTCCTCTCCGTAGTCGAAGACGTTGGCGATGCCCTCGTGGTTGACGAGTGCGGCGTGACGGGCTTCGGCGCGGAAGCGCTCGAGAAATCCGGGATCGCCAAGGTACTCGTCCTTGAGGATCTTGATGGCGACGGTGCGCCCAATAACCAAGTCGGTGGCTTGCCAGACTTCACCCATGCCGCCGATGGCGACTCGGCTGGAAAGCTGGTATCTGCCCCCGAAAGTGAGGCCGCTTGTGGGTCTCATTTGTTTAGCACCGCCTCTAGTACTTTCTTTGCAATTGGAGCGGCGACCGAATTTCCGAAGCCGGATTGCCCGAGCCCGCCACCGTTTTCAACGACGACCGCCACGGCAACCTCTGGGTTGTCTGCGGGGGCGAATCCAGTGAACCACAGCGTGTACGGATCATCCGATCCGTTCTCTGCCGTACCGGTTTTTCCCGCCACATCAACCCCATTTATTCTTGCATTACTGGCGGCTCCGTCACTGACGCCAGCGACCATCATCTGTGTCAATTTGGTTGCGGTATCCGCGCTGATCGGAGTGTTGTACACCTCCGGTTGAAAAGACTTCAATTCCGTCAGGTCGGGCGCGGTGATGCTTTCCACCAGGTTCGGCTGCATCAATACACCGCCGTTCGCAATCGCCGCCGACACCATGGCGATCTGCAGCGGGGTGACGCGGTCGTCGCTCTGTCCGAATGACGAGAGCATCAGCCGTGCGACGTCGTCACCGATGTACTCGAGCGGGTAGACGCTGGGCGTGACCTTGAGGGGAATCTCAATGTCGTCGCCGAAGCCGAACCGTGAGGTGTAGTCGTCGATGGTGTCGGCGCCAAGCGCTTCTCCGAGCTCAGCCATGGGGATGTTGCAGCTGAGGCGAAGTGCGGTCGCGATGGATGCTTCGTCGCCAGCACCGCAGGCTCCGCCGGACGAGTTAGTGATCACCGAATTCGTGCCGGGCAGCGTGAGGGTGGCCGGGTTCGGGAACGTGCTGTCGGGGGTGTAGTCCCCGCTGTCGATCGCGGCGGACGCCATGATCAGTTTGAACACCGACCCGGGGTGGTACAGGTCGCCGGCGATGGCACGGTTGACGAGCGGCCGGGCGGCATCGCCGGAGAGAGCGTCGTATGCGGCCGCGAACGTGTCGTAGTCGTGAACGGCGAGAAGGTTCGGGTCGTAGCTGGGCTTCGACACCATGGCGATGATCTCGCCGGTGTCGGGACGGATGGCGACAACCGAACCGCGCTGGTCCCCGAGCGCGTCATACGCGGCCTGCTGCACCACGGGGTCGATGGTCAGTTCGACCGCGGCACCCTTCGGGTCTTGCCCGGTGACGATGCTGGTGAGGTTATCGAGGAACTGCGCGTCGGCCGTGCCGCTGAGATAATCGTTCATCGCTCCCTCAATTCCGGGGTTCGACTGGTTGAGGGTGAAGTACCCGGTGATGTTGGCGTATAGCTCGGCCTGCGTGTACGAACGCTGGTACTTGTACTGGTCGTCGACCGGGGTCGACTCAGCGATCGCGACGCCGTCGACGAGGATGGGGCCACGTTCGGCCGAGTAGCTGTCGTACAGGGTGCGCACGTTGCGGCCGTCGGCGTTGAGCTCATCGGCGGTGATGACCTGGATGAACGACGACGACGCGAACAGGGCGACGAACATCAGCAGGACAACCGTGCTCACACGGCGGAGTTCTTTGTTCATGCTTCAATCACCGTCCTCGGTTGGTTGCGTACGGTATCGGACAGTCGCAGCAGAAGTGCGGCGATGATCCAGTTGGCGACGAGTGAGGATCCACCCGCCGCGAGGAACGGTGTGGTGAGACCGGTCAGCGGGATGACCCGGGTGACACCTCCCACAACGATAAAAACCTGCAGCGCGATAACAAACGAAAGGCCGACACCGAGGAGGCGGCCGAAGTCGTCCTGCCCGGAGAACGCGATCCGGAACCCGCGGGAGACAAACAGCAGGTAGAGCGCGAGGATCGCGAAGATGCCGATGAGGCCGAGCTCTTCACCGAGCGCGGCGATGATGTAGTCACTCTCGGCGAGGGGGATGAGGTCGGGGCGACCCTGGCCGAATCCGGTACCCACCAGACCGCCGTGGGCGAAACCGAACAGGCCAACAACGAGTTGCCCACTGCCGCCGATGCGGTCGTAGTTTTCGGGGGCGAACGGGTCGAGCCAGGAATGCACACGACCGTTGACGTAGCTGAGCTGCGAGTAGGCGACAACGGCGCCAACGAGGAACATACTCAGTCCGATAAGGATCCAGCTCGCGCGACCGGTGGCGACGTAGATCATGACCAGGAACAGGCCGAAGTACAGCAGCGAGGTTCCGAGGTCTTTCTGGAAGATCAACACTGCCATCGAGGCGGCGAAGACCACCAGGATCGGCCCGAGATCCCGGGCACGCGGGAACGTCATACCGAGGAACTTGCGTCCGACCATCGACAGGGAATCCCGCGCCGAGACGAGGTAGCCCGCGAAAAAGACCGCCAGGGCGATTTTGCCGAGCTCACCGGGCTGGAACGAGAAGCTACCGATCTGGATCCAGAGGCGCGCGCCGTTCACGGTCGAGCCGATGACGGGCAACATCGGCAGCAACAGCAGCACAATGCCGCTGAACATGGCGATGTAGCGGTAGCGCTGCAGCACACGGTGGTTGCGGATGAGCACAACCACACCGATCGCGATGGCGATGGCCAGTGCGGTCCACACCATCTGGCGCACTCCGGCGCTGTTCCAGCCGGACTGGTCTTCGGCGATGTCGAGTCGGTAGATCATCGCGATGCCCAGGCCGTTGAGCACGGTCACGATCGGCAGGATGAGCGGATCGGCGTTGCGCGCCACAATGCGCAGGGCGATGTGGAAGATGAGGGTGAGGATCGCGAGACCCGAGGTGAGGGTGAGCACCGACGAATCGATGACACCTGTGGTGCCGAGCTGCACGAGCATGATCGCGCCAGCGTCGATTCCCAGCGCAAAAACAAGAAGAATCAGCTCGAGGTTGCGCAGCTTCGCCGGCTCACGCAGTCGGATCCGGATGCTGCTGGTGAACGTCTGGCGGGGCCCGGCTTCCACCGGACCACCTGCGGAACGAACTCCTGCCTGGTTACTCGCTGCTGGCATCCGCCAACCGATCCACTATGGCCTGCGCCTGCTCGAGGTCGACCGCGTTGATGGTCGCCTCGACGTTGCTGCGGGTGAATGAGGGAAGTTCCGTCAGTTTGATGGCGGTCTCCTCGACCACTGACGACAGAGGGATTGGGCCGAGGTTCTGTTGCACACCCTGGAAGATCGCGACGTTGCCGTTGCTCTCGCCCACGAAGTAGTGCGACTGTGTCCATCGGTAACCGAAAAAGCATCCCGCAACAATCGCCGCAACGATGAGCACCAGGCCCACAAGCCAGGTGATGCGACGACGTTTGGCACGGCGGCGGTCTTCGAGGATGAGCTCGTCGAGGTAGCCGTCGGACTCCGGCTCGAAGTGGCTCGGATCGGGCTGGGTTGCCTTGAGCGGGTGCAGCAGCAGGGTGGGCAGGCGCAGCGGGCGGCGGGTGCTGTCGCTGTCGAACGAGAGCGGGGTCGCGGCCGAGCCCACGGTGATGGGGGGCTCATGCGCCGACGTAGTGGTCTCATCGATGTCAACGAGCACCACGGTGACGTTGTCGGGAGCGCCGTTGTCGAGGCTCTCCTTCACGAGGCGGTTCGCTGCAGCCTCGGTGGCGGTGATCGTGTTGAGGATCGTCTGCATTTTGTCGTCGCCGACGTAGCTGCTGAGTCCATCCGAGCAGAGCAGCCAGCGGTCGCCCGGCTGGGTCTCGATCACGGTGGTGTCGATTTCGGGGGCGGCGTCGACGTCGCCAAGGACGCGCATCAGTACGGAGCGGCGCGGGTGGACCGCGGCCTCCTCGGGCGTGATGCGTCCGCTGTCGACAAGGCGCTGCACAAAGGTGTGGTCGGCGGTGATCTGCTTCAGCTTGCGGTCGCGCAGGCGGTAAATGCGGGAGTCGCCGATGTGGGCGATCGCGAGCTGGTTGCCGACACGGAGAAATCCGCTGACGGTGGTGCCCATTCCGGTCAGTTCGCTGTGTTCGAAGACTGTCTCGGCGAGAAGCGCGTTGGCGGCGATGAGTGCCGACTGGAGGGCAAACTCGGCATCGTTGGGCGACTCAAAGCCACGGTCGACTTCGGCGATGCGGTTGATCGCGATGGCCGAGGCGACGTCGCCTCCGGCGTGGCCTCCCATACCGTCGGCCACCACAAAGAGGTGCTCGCCCGCATAGGCGCTGTCCTGGTTGTTGGCGCGGATTTTACCGACGTGCGAGACGGCAGCACTTTTGCCTGAGTTGGCCATGCCCTACCGCCGGAGCTCGAACGTTGTTGTGCCGATCTTGATCGGGGTGTTCATCGGAATAGGGGTCGGCACGGTCACCCGTTTGCCGTTGAGATAGGTGCCGTTGGTGGAATCGAGGTCTTGCACAACCCAGCCGTCGTTCCAGAGCATGAGTCGCGCGTGGTGGGTCGATGTGTAGTCATCGCGGATCACTAGGCCCGATTCGCCGCTGCGGCCGATGGTCAGCTGTTCGCGCGGGAGTTCGATCTCGAGTCCTTCTTTGGGACCGGAGGTGATCACGAGTCGTCGGGCCGGGCCGGCACTCTGGCTGGCACCGGGCGGAGGTGTGCGGGGTGCGGGAGCTGCACTCGGTGCGGACACGGGGGCGGGAGCTGGTGCGGGGGATGCTTTGGCCGTGGGGAACGTGTCGCCCGGGGCATCCGTCGGCATGGGCCGCGCCTTCTGGCCAAACAGATCGGACCGCAGCGCATACACGATCGCAAAAACGAACGCCCAGAGCACGGCAAGGAAGGCGAGTCGGAGTATGAGAAGAGTGAGTTCGCTCATTTAGCGCGCCTCACCCGGATCGACGCGGAGGTCGGAGAACTGATCAACGTCGGAAGATTGGGCGAGCACGCGAAACACAATACGGGTTCTGCCGATCTCGATGACGGAATCGGGCGTCAGGGGCGCCTTGCCGACCGGCTGGCCGTTGAGTTTGGAACCATTGGTCGAACCGAGGTCATTCACTTGCCCGCGGGTGCCGTCCCACAGGATTTCGACGTGTTTTCGGCTGGTGCCGGTGTCGTTGACCGTGATGTCTGCTTCGGACCCGCGGCCGATAATGGTGCGCGACTTTGTGAGCGGATAGCGGCGGCCATCGATGTCGAGTACCGGTGTCCAGGAGACCGTTCCCTTGACGTTGACCGAGTTGACCTCGATCATGCCCTGGCTGAGGTTATCGCTGGGGGAGAGGCGAATGGAGATGCCGCCGGCGAAGGCGTATCCCTGTGCTGATGCGTGCTTCTGCACCAGCTGCGTGAGTTCGTCGATGAGGGCTTCGCCCATGGAGTGCATCCGGTCGAAGTCACCGCGGCTGAGCAGCACAGTGAATTTGTTGGGAACCAGAATTCGGTCCCGCGATACAACGGCCGCCTTGGTGTCGAGTTCACGGCGCAGGGCGCTCGTAATTTCGACAGGCTGGAGACCACTCTTGAAGGTCTTGGCGAAGGCACCGTTAACTGCCCGCTCAAGACCTCTCTCGAAGTTGTCCAGAAGGCCCAAGGATCTCCCCGTCTACGCCGGATGGTTCTCAGACGAATGTTAGTCGGCTCACCGCTGGATGACCTGAGCATCCAAAAAGGCCGGTAGCCGCCAGTTGACAGTACACGGCCTCTTTATGAAGCGTACACAGCAAACAAACGCCGCCAGCCTCACAACACGTACTTTCAGCCGCCAACGCTGTGATAATCTCGCTTGGTTGGTGCGTAACCGCATCATGTTGTTGCTTCATCGCAGCAAGGTGAGCGCGAGTGGCGAAATTGGCAGACGCGCACGGTTCAGGTCCGTGTGCCCGAGAGGGCATGGGGGTTCAAGTCCCCCCTCGCGCACCAGGGGTTATTTGCACAATTCGATGTACTTGTTTGCAAAACTCAGAAGCAAAAAGAATGGCCCTCGGTTCTTCCGGGGGCCATTCTTATGTCGGGCAACACCTTGCTAGAGCGAGTTATTGCTTCGCAGCTAGTGCCCTCTGGACGGCAGCCTCCACCATGGCAACCATTTGCGCTGCTGCTCGCTTCTGGTCATCGATCGCTTTGGCTGCCTCTTTTTTCCTGTCTGCAGTGGCTTTGGCTGCGGCGGCCTTTTCTGCACGCTTCTTGTGCCTTAGGTCGTCCCACGGGGCAATGCGTTCTTCGTTCGCCTTTCGGAGGTCGCGCGCGCGCTGGATGTGTTCCCGACGTCGCTCGAGTTCATTGGCGCTGCCAGTCGCGGCGCTGTCGCGAAACGTCTGAATCTTTCGGAGATTGCCGGATGCGACGAGCATCGTGATTAGCAATAGCTGCGCGGTCGATCCCCGCAGCCTTCTGCGTCCGGCATCGCCCAGCGCTTCGTGCGCTCCATCCTTGAGGAAAGCGTTCTGCCCCTCGATCACATTGCGGTCTGTTCGATAAGCATCGATCCACTCCTGGCTGCCGTATTGCATGTGTTGCAGATACTTGGCCGCTTTGACATCAATCGGAAACTGGACCGATGATCGATTTGTGCAGATGAGGTCTCGGTCTTCTTCTTTTGGAGGGTCATAGATGGTTGTCTGCTTGTCAGAAGAGCCGCAGCCGTTGTCAACCAGCGGACAATTCACTGTGGGATTGTTTCCTCGCGCTGGGCAGACCATGGGCACGCGGCCCTTGGCATCAGGCTTCTCCTTCGCCCGGAGCATGTAGGGGCGGCGAGCAACAATGAGTTTGCGCCAAGCTGTCCCGGTAATTTTTCCGGCCCTCAGGTCAACGGTCGCGTTGACCAGATCCTCTGGCATTGAGGGGCAGTAGTAGGCGCCTTCGACTTGGATTGCACCGGCATAGCTTTCCTTCTTGCCGACCTGGTCGTCTTTGTAATCTGTGACGATCTGGTAGCCCAGTAGCCGAAGTGGAATTTGATAATCGATAGGAACTGCACCCGCGGCATAACCACGATCTCCAGTCGCTCGTCCAACGGGATGCCCTCGTTCAACAACGCTGGCGAACATCCTGGCTGCAGTTTGCACGAGGTCGGCGCCGGGGATAGACATTCCGATCGCTGCGACGAGGAGAGGGTGCTCCGCGACTTTGTTCGGATCGTGTGCGGTCTGCACGGCGATGGTCAGATCCCACCCAAACACGTGCTTGGACACCACCTGATTTCCCGTAGGCAGTTTGTGGCTACTTGTTCGCACGTAGTGTCCTGCCGAGTACTCGACGGCACCTCTGCCTCCCTTGACCGGGGCCCCCTTTCTGCCGTAGGCGGCAACAACGGTCGCATCTACGCTCAGATCCCCTTTCCATTTGCGCTGAACCTCGGCGGGGACCAGTCGGAGCGTCGACTCCAGAAGCTGGTTGCAGACCCACTGCAAACGGTCGTGCTTCTTCCTGAGTTTCTCGTCCTTCCATGACTCCTTTATGAGCTCGATTTCTTCCAGGGTTGGGAACTTGCGCCGCTGTCCGGGCTGAGGGTCAATCACTTCAAGAGCACGTTCCAGCGCGCGATAAACAGGGAAGTACCACGCACTGGCGTCCCGTCCGATCTGCTCTGCTAAGCCCAGGTACGTCATGGATTCGTCGGACAGACGCTGGTGAGCCGCTATAGACGTCTCGCCAATAAAGAGAGCGCTATTTTCAGAGCTCAGGAGAAATAGGAGGGTTAGCGCCGTGCGGGTGCTGACAATTGACGGGCGCCCCCCACCACGCTTCGGTGGATTGTCGGCGCGACGCCACTCATCAATTTGCTGGGCGACTCCTGATGAATCAATTAACGAGGCAATGAACTGGACCTGCGAATGTGGAATGACGCTTGTGTTCCCTACAAACCGGCCAGACGGGACAGAGGCCCACGCTCGGGCGGCTTCGGACGTTGTGACGGTCATCAGAGGGTCCCGTCTCTGCGCATCATCGACATGACGTCCGAGTCGGGCGGAGAGAACGCATATGGTCGAAATCGATCCAGGGCGCGAAGGTTTGCCGCCCCCATTTGATTAAGGAGAACGAAAAGATCCACTCCGCTGCTTACATGCTGCGAGAGCCACGTTGCGCGAAGCCGTTCGACAGTAAAGCGGTTAGGCCCGTCAGACGATTTCTTCAACATTGAGCTGATCACAGTGGCGGGGTCGCGAGTAGTGACACCTGTGACGTAGAGGCTGGACCCTATCAATGGTGAGGAGAGTATTCGTAGGACTTGTTCTTCCCACTGTGCCAAGCAGATAACCGTTCGCGGATGGTGACCGCGCACGCGAACACGTACCCCTTCTTCGGTGTGCAGTACATCTCCGACGGAGAGGTAGAAGATTTCTGAGGACGAAAGTCCGCATCCAAGGCCGAACGTGAGCAGCACCCACCAGTTGTGTTGCCTCAGCACTGTTGTTCTTGAAGCCGCGAGGGTGCGGAAGCGAACGACCTCGGCCGGCGTGTAGGGCTCGTGCATCTCGCTCCCGCTGGCCTTACTGATGGGACCGCGGGCGAGATCGGGTATGGCCAGTTCCCTGCCCAGCCACAGAAGTAGCGCCCGCCTGTTCTTGACGGTCGCTTTGCCGCGCCGTATAGCCATGAACTGGATGTACGCACTGATGTTGCGAGTGTCGAAGACGATCCTTCGTTCGAGTCGCAGTCCTTTGACTTCGATGGACCACGCGGCAATCCTGGCGACAGCAGCAAGGGCAAGTCCTGCCTGAGTGGCATCTTTTGGACGGGCATCAGTCACCGCCGACCGAGTGAACTCGGCTACTTGCTCCCACAGTCGTTCTGGCATTTTTGGCTCGTAATCGAGAATCTTTCGTTGAGTATCCCCAATAGATTGTCGATTACTATATACTTGTGAAAGTTCAGTATCAACGGCTTGGCTTAAGGCAGTCACGCGTTCACGCCGTTCAGGTCGTCTACGCTCGACCTATGCCCAGGCCGTCGCGAACCCTCCCGAAGGAGCGCATGGACCGCTGGCCGGATGTACCCGCAGCGGACCCGAGTGCCGAGGTGGCTCGGCGGTTCGCGCTCAATTTGCGCGCTGCGATAGGCGATATCAGTCTGCGCGCGGCAGAAAAGGTGACTGGCGTCGACCACTCGACGATTCAGGCGATACTCCGCGGCCAGACGTGGCCAGACCTCGACACCATTGCAAAGCTGGAGAATGGCTTTGGGGTCAGTCTCTGGCCGGGGCTGGTTAAGGGCAATTGATTGGTATGAGCGCATACAAAATAGACATGCGTCGTGCATCTACTGAAAAATCACACATGTACAGAAAATCCGTACCTATGCGTCCTGAATCGTGATCGAGAAGAAGAAAAGGCACGGCCCTCGATATGTGCCTCGTTCCTATCTAGTAAGCGAAGACGCGCATAACTTCGGTCACCAAGCCCATTCCGTGCGGTGGAAAGCGACCGATTCGTTCCCGCAGGCGGAGATCGACTGGTTCCGTGCTTCACAAATGCAACACATGATCGCAACGAAGGTGCGACGGAAGATCCTCAGTATCTACGAAAGCGTCGCTGAGTTCTCGAGGTACCAAGAGATCGACTACCGGCGTTTGTCATGTTTGCTACGCGGTGAAACAATTCTGAAGTTGGAAGACATCGCTGAACTCGAACGTCGCCTAGATACTCGATTCTGATCACGTGCCAAGTGGCTCACGCAATGGCCAGCGAAAGTGTGTTCACAATCTGAGTGCGTCGCGCGCGACGCGGCGCGAAACTCGAGGCACAAACTTGACGTAGCGAGTGAATGCCTCCAGAGATTCGACGCCGGCAGCTTGCATCAGTTCAACCACGGGTGTCCCCGCAGCCAGGTGGCGCACAATCCAGGTGGCGCGGAGACGCTGGGTTTGCGGGTGGACGCGACTTGTATCGCTACGATCCACAAACCCGGAAATCAGGGTCTGATAGAACGCGACGTGATTCTCTCGGAACATGAACCGTTCTCCGGGTAGTTGCTCGGACCGCTCGGTCAAGACGTTCTCCCACTCTCTGATTACGGGAGTCGTTCGCAGTCGGCCTTGGGTAACCGTCACAAACACTCCGGAATCATCTGTGACAACATCGCGCGCCCGCAGCCATCCAATTTCCGATGCCGAAAGGCCAGCACCGAGCCCCAAAGCAAGCAAGACCCTGGCGTTTGCGCATCTAGCAGGCGTCGTTTGGTTGTTCGCCCACGAACGCAGTGCGACAAGTTCTCGTGGAGCATACGGGGTGGATGGATCCGATGGGGGTAAGGGGTCGAGGCGCCGCAGAGACATCGGCCTGTCGAGCAAGAGTTCCGCCATTCGAAGCAATTGCGAACGAATATTGCCGCGTGCAGCGGGTCGGGAATTTGGAAGTCCGACTGCGATGAATCTTGCGATCGTGTTGCGATCAAATACGATTCGTCTCTCTACGGGAAGGCCCGCGCTGTCGCGGCACCATGCGGCGAGCCGAGCCGTGGCAGACCTGAGCGTGTCCGACGTGTATGGAGTCCGGCCACCAACGTCGACTACTGAGGCCTCGACGAAGTCCTGTATAGCCAACCAGGTGCTTGTTTCCAGCTCTGGCTCGAACTGATTTGAAATGATCACTCCTCATCGATCAGGCGCCACAGCGATAAAGCCGTGGGCGGCATTGCCGCGCTCTACCCTCAGTATCTGCCGTTGATTCAAATACACAAGCCCCAATATTTTTAGGGACATGGCTCGTATCGACACCCGCTCGCGAACGCACTTGCCTTCGACTACGAAGTAGGAGATGCCTAACAGTGTTGGTTGGATGCAGGGTCTCGGCTGCCTTTTATGCGCGCCGAGAGGCCTATTCGTCGCAATTTGACGCAGCCAATCTTTCGTCGCCCGTTGAGAAGCAAAGGATCTGTCATACCTGTGGACAACTCCCTACGGGCGTCAAAAGTTGTCAACACTGTGGATGGGGATGTGGATAACTACACTTCTGTAATTCGAATTAAAAGACGTATTGCTCGCTCGGATACCGAACACTAGTTCTAAACGTCGAGCGCTCAGTGTTGACGCAATTGCAGATCGCGACTGGTGGCCACGGGTAGCGCTAGTTCGGGCGAGTGGCAATAAAGTTTCAGCAATTCGTCGACGAGCACTTGCGTCTAAGCGCTCTTCTGTTTCGATCAACCGCCAATTCGGGTGTTTCTTTCACTGTCGTGGGGCAGCTCCGGGAGGGCGCATCATTGCCCATTGGGGGGCCTTGACGGTTGCTCCGACGGACTCGGTGGTCCAAAGCAAGAGTTCGCTGGCCTCAAGGGACCGATAGCACCGCCGACTATGGGGGAATGCGCCCGTGGGTGCTGATGCTTCCGGACACCTACCGTCGACTCTGCACCGGTACAACGCCGTTGATACATATCGGCCTGTTGTGTGACTCTTCCATAAGCTCCACAACTCACTCGCAGCGGCATGGGAGGACATTCGCGTGGCACCAATACGCTCAAGCAGTTCGTCACGTGCACGCGAGCGCGTGGCGGGCCGCAGGCGTGACATCCGAAGATGCTCTCGTGGCTATGCTCGGCTGCATGCGTGACGCAGCCGATGCGGTTGACGGCATCTTGGCCGGCCTCATCTCTACCGACGGCGAGGCAGATCCGGCGATCATAGTGATGCGGACGGTTCTCGCCGAGGTCGAGAGTATTGATACGCACAATCTCGACGCGCAGCGCGCGGCGACGCTCCAATTTCGTGAACGCCACGAGTACCTGACGTCTGGCCTGGCGTTGGCGGCTGATGCTGAGAGGAATGCCAGCCTCGGCGGTCACGAGTATGCCACCCCCGAGTTCTTGGCGGATCAAAGATCATGGGTCACCGGGCTTAATGCGATTCAGGAATTTCGTCGGCGTAACGCTCGTCGGCACAAGAATGGGGACTCTGGTGATGGGCGATTTTGAGCTCTACTACGCGATGCGCTCGGCCGGGCTCGCCCTGACCGCCGTGCTGATTCCGGTCATCCGCGCCACCAATCCGACCACCGATTCTGCCTGGATTCCTGTTGCATTGATTTACCAGCGGATGAACGCAGCGGATCCGCATGACGCCGCCGGAGTTGCGGCACTTACTGAGGAGTTCCGGTGCCGACGACGAGAATTGCACGGGCTTGATTGATGTCGCACGTGGTGGTTACGCAATCGTCTTGGGTAGTCAACACCCGACTCGGCGCCCGCCGGTGAAGGTGCAGTGGAGGTCATGCAGTCTGCGGCGTAGCATTTGTGGTCGCCTTGACGCAGCGGGACGATCGGATTTGAACTGCCGGATACTGAGACGGGATCGTGCGCCACGTATCTGCCGACGAGACCTTCGACTACCGACTGCGATTAGTCGACGGACCGGGTGGGCTGCCCGTCATCCTCGGCGGGAAACGCCCAGAATTTATCATCTTCATCCTCGTCGACCGGCGTGGGGCTCAACGAGGATGCATCCGTCTCGATTAGCGATGCGTGGCTCGGACCGGTGGCCGGGACGCTTGCGGATGGAGGGATTAGGGGTGGCCCCGTTCTGATGGCTGCGAGTTCCGCTGCCTGGTGCTGGCGCCAGATGTGTCGAGTGAGGGCGACCACATCCTCAAACGGAGTTCCGGTCTCATAAAGGGTGGCGACGGTGGTGCGCAAGTCCTCGATCGTGACCGCGGGTAGCGCCGCGTCATGCCGGACCGAGGGCTGAAGGCGACCAGTCCGTTCGAGTAGGTCAGCCCCGACGAGTCCCTCCACCGCTCGTTGCACAGTTCCGTGCGCCTGCCGGGACTGCTCCTCGAGCTGTCGAAGACTCGGAAGAATCGTGCCCCCAGGAAGATTGCCTAGCAGAATGGCCGTGGTTAGTTGTTCACGGAAGTCCACCGAGAGGGACGTCCAGTCGATCGGGGAATTCGCGTTCATCTCACGGTTCTTTTCTGCCGGATGGGTCATCCAATCTTGGCCTACTGTGAGGCGCCGCAGAGACACGCAGCGCTCGTTCGGACGCTGATGATCTCTCCACTGATCCGAGTCACCAGCAGAGGTCGCGGCGATCCGCAACAGCACGAAGGTCGCGGGCTGCTGGTGCGAGCACGGATCCTTTGGGCGGTCGTGGTGTGTCGCGCCAGTGACGGCACCGCTCGGACATCTGGTTTCACCGCACAACGAGAAAAGACGGCCGGGACAACATCCTTCGCTGAACCCGACGCATATTCGAAAGTTTGTTCGGTCAAGGTCTTATTGACCTGTCCGAGGACGGGAGCGGGATCGGAGCGTGCTCGGACGCGTTATCGGGCGGAGCCTGGGTGCTTTTCGCGACGGAATCCGCCGCCAAGACGGGCCAAATGTAGCAGATTCACCACAAGAGCTATCTCTACTCCCATCGAGGCGCATATTATAGCCTAAATGGCCACAGGATGGCCCGCCAAGGCCCGTTAGCATCGTTCCGGCACTCGTGCCCGAACATCCGATTCCATGGGCTTAGATCCGCTTCTAGTGCTGGCGTGCCGATCACCCCACGCGATGACCTTCCGCAGATCGCTGACGCGCCTTCGAGCACCCAGCAACCTCCCAGACAACTCCCAGTTACCCGGTTACCCGTCGTTACCAGCTCTGGGTAACGAGAAAACTGAGACAAACAAAGGGAAGTAGAGGGGTATTTTAAGGTTGTTACCTTGTTACCCAATATATATATACCCTTAAGGGCTTAAAACGGGGAGAGGTTTCTATACCTCCATCCCTATCTACCTATAGCTTCATGTTCGCAAACGGGTAACGGGGTAACGAAGGGTCAAATTCCCCTTCCGACCAGCTCTTTATTCGTTACCCAGCGGTGGTAACCAGCCGGTAACCGGGTAACGAGGGCTATTTTTGCGACATTTTCACCCCCATCTAGGGGGCGCATTTGGGGGATCGTCAGCTGTACCAAAGTTTGGTACAGCGGCAAATGTGCGGTACCAAATTCTGGAACACCCCGAAAACTGCTGTACCAAACTTTGGTACAGCCGGGAAATTGCTGTACCAAACTTTGGTACAGCTGAAAATTGCTGTACCAAAGTTTGGTACACCTCGAAAACTGCTGTACCGAACTTTGGTACAGCTACGTTTCGCCGGCTCGCGTCGTTTTGATCGAAGATGATCCCTTTCCCGGTCGGCTCGTGGGCGCAGGTTGCCGTGTTCTCAAGAGACGGCAAGCTGAGTTGTAGTTTCGAAGGTATGTTCTATAAATCACCCTCTGGAACGGCTGCGGTGGGACGTGCATCAGCCGTTTCAGAGTGGAACGAACCCGCCACGCTGACGGTCGAAAGTATTAGCGGTGCGGCGCTCGAGCCGCACTACGCGGCCGACTGTGCGCCGCGCCGTTCACGGCAGACCTTGGCTCCATCGCCGCGGCCGCGCTAGCCATCACCAGCGGACAACTACTGGACGCGGCAATCGGCGGACGAAGCACCTGTCCCAGCTGCGCCCGCTAACCCGCAGGTCACGTTCGCTAAGGCTCGGGCGCAGCGGAGGACGGCTTTGCGCCTCACGTC
>Ga0247807_10000510_pt1 | contig 24103 bp, 18 predicted proteins | sample UWRJL074202C1_FD_179931 | JGI IMG/M metagenome (GOLD analysis project Ga0247807, IMG submission 179931) | Plant litter microbial communities from Arlington Agricultural Research Station in Wisconsin, United States - UWRJ-L074-202C-1 | ecosystem: Environmental > Terrestrial > Plant litter >...
ACTTCCTCCCCTACCTGCTACCGCAAAAAAACCCCATGATCAATCGTACATAGTATATATTACCTTATATCAAGGATCAAGGGGATGCCTAAGTCTAGTGATCCTCAATATCTTTTCTGACTCTCGCTTAATGTCGGACCGTTGTATTCTTCTAACGCTGTTATTGATTCTGCAAAACTAGCGGAACTCGCTGATATAACAGCTCAACCGCAGGTAAAATATAATTTCTCACGTTATGGACAAGTTCTACTTCCATTATTTGAACAGACAGAAACTGTATAGTTTGTATGATCTCCTACTGTGTCAAGTCACAAGGGCCAAATGTGCTTACTTCGCGGTTGACGGGCCATTCAAGGCGTGACGTATTGTCTCGGGCTCACGAGCCACACCAAAGCGCCACTCTTCTCAAGATCCAAGATCATACAACTTCATTCAAAACGCAACTTCCTCCTCTTTCTACAGTCTTTCCCTATAGCTTACAATATCCAAGCCTGCTCCATTCTAACAGGATGACCTCTTCTCTACCATGTAAGTATGGCTACGATTAAACATTTCAACTCCTTTTGGGCTACAAATCTTCCACTTTACACACGATATGAGATCTTTATCAATGAGTTTCGAGTCGAGACAGCTGAACTGACGAGATTGATGTTTGCAGATGCCGCGGATGCAGAAAGGTCAGAAATATACCATTGAAATACATTGAGATGGGCCACATAAGCTAACGCTTTCCAAGTCCGTTGAAACCACAAGAGCTACAAGTCCTCCGAGCACAATACGAGAAGGAAGGTGACTATGTCGGAGTTCAAACAAAGTTCAACTTCGCATGGGTAAAGCGCTCTCGCAGGTCTTTAGTAGCTAGGCTAATGGTTCCAGGGTTTGATAAAATCAAATGCGCGACAAGAACAACAAGAAGGCGTACGCCTTCTCTCAGACATTTTCCGCACATCTCCCGAACGAAGACGAGAATGCCTGTATTATCTAGCACTGGGTAACCACAAACTCGGAAATTACGCAGAGGCACGAAGATACAACGACCTATTACTGGAGAAGGAGCCTACGAATATGCAAGCCCAGAGCTTGAGAGGTCTGATCGATGATAAGGTTGCGCGGGAGGGTATGATGGGTGTTGCTATACTCAGTGGAGTCGCTATTGCAGCTGGAGTCATCGGTGGCATGATTTTCAAAGGTGTCGGACGAAGGACAAGATAATTCTTAATATGAGCGACGAAAACTGTGATGAGCGGTGCTTGTTTTACCAGCGAATGAAGGCGTTGTATTGTACTATGTAGAAAATATACCATTCTCATCAGGCTAGGCTCGAAAATGCTCTCAATAACGACACTGCGTTACACTTTGCGCTTCTACATTCCACATGCCAGAGAACTATTGAAATGATAAGTCGTCTACTCTGTAGGCACACCACTTTCTTTTTGCAAATCTGCAGCCAGCATTCACGAGGTACAGATTTCAACTATTGTTGTGTCACATCTACCTAAAGAACCTAGCTTGTGAGCCTGAGAATAAATGGTACAGGTTGTCCATATTTACCAATACACGGTGAGAGTTAGAGTCGGAAGGAAACCTATAGGGCCCACACTGTCACTGGTTTTCGGTCTGAACACGTTGAATTGTTCCAAATGAACTTTGAGTTCAGTAACTGACACCACATACATGCATGTTTCTCATTGCCACCGCCGCGAGTTTCAAACCTAAATCTTTTGTCACCAGCTCAGCTCACTCACATTACAGATCACCCTTATCGATAAGCCAATGAGCTGAGTGACGCACCGCCGCCTCATCAACAGCCCGGAACCAAAACCCAAATCATTCACGTTACTTTGTCTTTAAACAATCTCACAAAGCTGTACCAAACCTACTTCAAGTGAAACCGACCAGCTCTTTCTATAATTTCGTTGATAATACTGCCACACCACTGTCCCAGCCTGAACTTCCTAAGAATAAGGATATATTCGCGTTTGCCGCACTAAACTTATTCCCCTCTACTCAGTCCACACGACGCACGACAAATACAACCAGATTGGCTTAGTTCATCAGCCCTACCCATAGGAGGAAGATTACGTCTCTAGCTTTTGGAAACTACTAGCTCTTGTCAGGCATTTGATCTAGCCCTTTGGGCAATACATTCTGGCGTCCCGCGCATTTAGAACAACAGGCCTGGCTTTGAGTCTCGGACTTACTGCCATCGCGGCTTACCAGGCCTTCCTTAACACAATGGATGGCCCTGGTACTGGACCTGTCAGAGGATTATTAGATGTCACTGCAGGTCGAGAGGTTGTTTTTTGCCATCAATGCGCCCATGAGTGGTACCGGGATGACCATAATGGACTTGACTGTCCCAGATGTCAAACCGAAGTCACAGAGATTGTAAGTTTTGCTATTATGCTGGTCACTATGGTCTTTCTAATATTTACTAGATAACTCCTGGTGAAAGTGATCCACGCCCAATACGCAACCCTCGCCCTGAAACTCCTCAAGATTTTCGATCTCTTCGGGAACATAACCCATGGCAGCGCAATTATGATGACTCAGACCCCGACGAGGCCGATATTGAAGAACATATTCGTACAGGGCCCGGAGGATCAGTTTTTATCACTCAAACGATCCGTACGTCTAGCCCTCAACATGAGTACACTCGGAGAAGAAGAATCAACGGACAGCCGGTCAACCGAGATATCAATCCGAACGAAATCATTCAAGATTTTCAGAATATTGTAGGGAATTTACTGGGTGCCAACGTACGAGATAACAGAGCAGGTAGATCTGGTCAAGATCACATACATCAGAACCCTCCGTTCTTTCCTTTCGGTCCTGTTGCCACAAGTGGCGATGATGGAAATGTTAGGCCTCCTGTGGGAGGACGGTTTACCCTCATTGCTGGCACAAATGGTCCAAATCGAGACCCTGATAATGACTTGTTCGGGTATGTCTTTTACACTTCCTCTCACTCTTTACTGGTTACTGTGGCTGTTTTAGGATCCAACATGATCAAGCTAATCGGGTTTTGATAGTATGCTCAGAGCATTAGGTGATGCGAGCCCACCTACCGGCCCTACTGGCCTTCCCCCAGCACTTCATGGTTTACTTGCAACTCTTCTCAATCCGGCAAATGCACGTCAGGGTGATGCCGTATATTCTCAAGAGGCATTAGACCAGATCATATCAACTTTAATGGAGCAGCACACAGCTTCAAACGCCCCAGGGCCAGCACCCGCGGATGCAATTGCATCTCTTCCGAAGAAAATGCTGGATGAGGAATTATTAGGTCCTGAAGGCAAGGGAGAGTGCAGTGTCTGTATGGATGATGTATACATTGGTTCTGAAGTTGTTGTGCTTCCTTGCACTCACTGGTTCCACCAAGATTGTGCAGCTACCTGGCTGCAAGAACATAACACCTGCCCTATCTGCAGAAAAGGTATCGAAGGCGACAAAAGTGCAGCAAATACCCAAAGCGGACTACCTAATCAGTCTGAAGGTGGTGCCGGTCCAGCGTCCGATCGACAAAGAGAAAGGTCTCGGCGTAGCAATTCAAACAACTCAACTGTATTTGCCAGTCGACTAGCTTCTATTCGAAATGTAGGACAGCGGTCGCCTGAGGAAGAGCGGCAGGAGTTTTGGGGTGGGCAAAGTTCTGGAAGACGGGGATCTGAAATTCAAACTCCTCCAATGCCAGGCTCTTTCAGCCGCCGTAACTCAGAACGTCGTAATACCAGCGGTAGCGATAATTCTCGTTCATCACGACGAAGCTCACGCCGAAATTCTAGCTCTGGTAACGCCGGCAACGGTACAGGGGCTACTACTGGTGCGATGGCTTGGCTTAGGGATCGACTCGGCGGCAACCAGAGACGTAATACTTGACGTGGTTTTATAAAACGCAAGGAGCTATGGGGTATCTACTGCAATGATTTATGGAGCGTTCAAGGCGTAATGCGTCCTATCCAAGAGAATTGGAGCCCGTAAAGGAGGGGAAGGACGGTCTCATTCATGTGCTAGCGAAAGCCCAGCACAAGTGTATAGCGTGTATAAAATAATATGGGCTACTCGAGAAACTTGCTTAATACCCCAACTCGAGTCTTTGCAACCACTGAACCGTGTTCTCCTTCGCCCATTTTCTTCATTATGTCAATCATTTGTACTGTTTCATATTAGTCTGCATCATTTATTGGAACGTTAGAAGAACTAACCAACATCAGCTTTCGCTCTGATATATAGGGAGTCTCTAGCGATGATCTGCATTCCATCTTCCTCCTTAGCCTGCTCCTGCAATATCTTCCCTATACACATGGCCTCCAGGAATGCTCTGTGATTGAAAACCCACCATACTTGTGCCTCAGCCTGGAACAATAGATATAGTAAGAAGAATGACGAAATCGCCTCATGAGCGGCTTCGAGACAGGCCCGTACGTTCATTGCCACCTCTTCGCTAACACTGCTATGCAACAACATCACATTATGAAAATAATTGCTGGTCAGAAATAAAGTCTGTCTCACAACGCGCTTATTTCCTTGCTCGCATAGTTGAGCGATAGAGGATGGGGTCCAGGAACGAAAGATGTCCGGGAAAGAACGGTAGACCGCACGGAAATCAGCCACAAGCTTGGCTTTAACTCGCATGGTGCCGCAAATAGGGATGTCGAGGGACCGGGGTGAACAAATCGTTTCTTGGACGAGGTTTGCCAGGATCCATGACCCGCGCATGTAGGCTGTGTCGGTTGCGTTCGACTGTGCGATGCTGGAGCTGTCGTCTATGAGATCTTCGACATTGACATCGGTGTGTGTTGCGCTGGGTGGAAGTGAGAGAAGGACTGTGAGGAAGGTATCTTGAAGAAGCACCGCTTGCCAGAGTTTACGTCGGATCTGCTTTTCGAATACCGAAGCATTGGGTGCTACAATGTTTGGATCTCGGTGTAAACCCATAGCATAGGCTTGACGAATTAGTATACCTGCAAAAGCCCATCCGTCTGAAGCGTGGTTGTCGTTGATGAGAAAATATGTGATGAGCACCATGGCTTGTATAGATCGTACGGATGCTTTACTGAGATAAGACGACATCCGTAAAGATTGGTGGGAAGCTGAAACGTAAAATTCGGCCGTCGATTGGCGTTCTCTTGGAGCAGTCGTGGTAACAAATTGAGCTCCCATTGCCAACATGGCAAAAGTCATCGCGATGAATGCACCATCGCTTTTATCTTTCTCTGCCTGCGGTAAAGACCAGAACTGTTCATAGTCGGCATAGAATGTTTGACGATGTATCATTGGGTAGACAGGATCAACACACTCAAAATATCGATCCAGAAGAATGTCTGCTTGCAGTTTCTCGGGCAAAACTGCGATTGTTTCTGGGAGCCCGCCCTGGCAAGTCCAGTAGTTTGCGAAAGGATGCTCATTTTCAAAGATGTTGGAGGCCGACGGATGTGAGTAAGGAACATGTGAGAGTAGATGATGCATGTCTATAGATGAGGTGAACGGACTTTTTGACTTCCTCTTTCCATCGGGAAGGGAAGCTTGTTGAGGTCCTTCAAATTCATTCTGTAGCCCAGGTTTCTTTTTAGGTGGTTTTACCATTCGAATCGTAGGACTTTCGGATTTACTTGTATCGCTGTCTTATTGAGTAGATGATTCGTAGTGTTCAAGGACAACTTACCTTGGTGCAGCTGCAGGAATAGCATAATTGCATTTTGATTGCCGTTTTATGCCTATAAGCGTTGAGACACAAAATCTTAACTTGAAAGAGATGTAGGGACATACACGTAATGCAGTTAGGACGCCCTCTATCACACTATAATGTGTTAGCAACCGAATATTGGACACTACTTCTGAGAAATGACTTAATGACACTAATCATATTGCAAAAAGAATAAGCTTGAGGCACTTTATCCGGACCAAAGCAATTATCTTGGCAGCTAACAATTGCTACCTCAGGCTACAGACTTCGAGATCTCAGATGATTTACAAAGCAAATCGTAGAGCTGCATAAAGACTTCAGATACGTAGTAGAGGTGAACTCTAAGGTGCACTGATTTAATGTAGAACCTCTGGCTGGTATTCCCAGAATCGCTTACACCATAGTACAAGGTCAAAAACTGCTGTAGAACGCAAGCTAGAGTTACAGAAAGCAAAAGTCCTCAGTGACCAACTACTCGTTCCTATCGCAACAACAAAGTACTCTTCAAGGACACAGAACATAGATAGCTAACTAGCAAACAATGAGGACGTGATAATCCGGGTATCAAACTATTACTGACTTTAGTCTTTCTTTCAACACATTGCTCGCATGATAGAGTTGGCTTGTTACGCTTCTGTTTCTTCTTGGGTGGTTGCTGTGATCCATTTTCCTGCTTCACTATCATCACATCCTGGTTGGTTGTGGACGAGCTCGGGGAGTACATGGCTATAGTTGGTACCCCAAGGCTCTGATAGGCTACGCTTTGCTGTACTGCTTGGAAGTAGCCAGACCCAGGGTGGGCAGCACTATCATCGGCTTGCGTGAATGGAAATAATGTAATCTTGATGTTGTGAAGTTATGTATTCCCGAAGTGTGGGGAAATGTACTAACTTTTGGCGGCATCTGAACTCTTGGCGAACTGGCCCCTTAAGTGGATTTCGCTAAACGCGTCGCGTAAACTCAGACGCGTTGGGCTTCGCAGAGGTGTTGTCGTAGCAATTGTCAGATTTCTAGGTTCAGCTATGTTCTATAGTCTCGGTATCTTCGCCCTCTTTGCCATTTACTGCTGACGCTGCGCTGTCTAACGACTAGGAAGAGTAGTCAAGTCCCACTGTTCTTTTCTCCAGTATCTACTCCGACGACCACGAAGCGCTTCATCTTATTAAATAAGCATCTATTACGACAAGGAGCAAAAGAGGGGAGGTCATTCAACATAGGCGTGGCCACAAGATACCACCTTACAGAGGCAGGCGGATTATCCTGAAGGTACATTTTGCTCAATTGCTTGCCAAACCTCAAATCTAATTCTTAAATAGAAACCCCACTCGAATCCGGGCAAACCTCCATGTTGTTCGTCCATTGACTTCATCATCACGAGTCTCAAAATGCCATACGCTTCCTCCCCAGTCGCTTATCCACCAAGCTCCTCTCCGGTTCCTTTGAAACGACCTCTCCCAGTTAAGGCTTCGGAAATTCGTAAGCCAAAGACAATTGGTGGGTTTACGATAGATGAATCCGATGAAGATGATCTGGATGAACCGCTTCCAAAGCGGCGAATGTTAGATGATGTATCAATCCTGAATCGACAGCCTGAGAATGCTAGCAAGAATGAGGTCAACAAGAAGAGAACGACTGGAGGCTTCCTAATTGATGACGAGGACGAGGATGTGGGAAGAGACGACACAATACCTGCAGCTGCAGGTCTAGAGACAGAAAACGGTACTTCAGACAAAGGTCAAAGTAAGCGGGAACGTCTACCTAACATACAACATGGAGGATCAGCTCAGGGTTCAGAACACAGCCAAGCAGTAGAAAGAGATCCACCAACCTTGCCATCCTTTTTGAGTAGAATTACAGACTCTTCAGTAGAAACAGCACCCAAAGTACTCCCTTCCTTTTTAAGTAGTGGGTATGCCAAAGGCTCGGATATCATAACATGCTCTGGGAAATCGCTTTCTTTACAGCAAAAGAAAAAGACCGCACCAATCTCATTCGAGCAACTGGTTGCAGCGAGGTCCAGCACAAAAGCTGGACGAGCCAAGAAGAGCTATTACGGAATTGATATACATCAACTAATTGACGAAGCCACTCAAGATACCGAAGCTGATGCAATTCAAAGGTCAAGAGTGCCGGAAATTATACCTTCAATAGAGCAAATTCCCGGGAAACCAAAACGTAGGACCTTAATGTGGACCGAAAAATACCGCGCAAGAAATTTTATGGAGCTTGTTGGAGATGACCGGACTCACCGTCAAGTCCTACGATGGCTCAAAGCCTGGGATCCAATAGTCTTCCCTAAATCAGGAAAAGCAAAAGTAGCTGTGCCCAAGCGGCCAGGTGCGGAATTGGAAGAGGAGAAAACTCATAAGAAGATCCTGTTGCTCACTGGACCACCCGGTCTTGGTAAGACAACTCTAGCGCATGTATGTGCTCGACAAGCTGGATACGAAGTAATGGAAATCAACGCTAGTGACGAAAGAAGTAGCAATGTCGTCAAGGGTCGAATACGGACAAGTGTAGGCACTGAGAGCGTCAAGACCGGCGCAACGGTAACATCAAAAACCGGGCATGTTCAAAAAAGTGCCCATCCGCTATGTGTCATTGTTGATGAGGTGGACGGGGTAGTTGGAGGTGCAGGAAGCTCAGGTGAAGGCGGCTTCATCAAAGCTCTAATTGACCTTATTTTGCTAGACCAGAAAAATAACTCCGCCGGGACAAATCCTGGCTTTTCGCGGAAGAAGAAGAAGGGCGATGATTTCAAACTGATGAGGCCACTAATTTTGATATGTAACGATGTCTATCATCCATCGCTACGGCCACTCAGACAATCTAGCTTTGCGGAAATTATTCATGTTCGCAAGCCTCCCCTAGACGCTGTTGTCACTCGAATGAAGACGGTCTTTGAAAAAGAAGGCGTCTCATGCGATAGTGATGCGGTTCGAAGACTATGCGAAGCAACATGGGGCGTGAGTGCTGCAGAATCTCGCAAAGGGAGGGAAGGTGCAGGCGAAGGAGATCTTCGTGGAATCTTGGTGGTTGGGGAGTGGGCTGCTGGAAAGCTGAAATCATCTTCGAAAGATGGCAAAGCAAGATTGACCAGAGATTGGGTTGAGCAGAATATGATGAGCGATCTTGGGCATGGTGGCGGCGGCGCACGTGGAGTTGGAAGAGGCGGTACGAAAGAGGTCATCAATAGAGTCTTTCTAGAAGGCGCCGGATTTCCAAAGAGCACTACTTCCGCGCCAGTCGTAGAAGTGTTCGATAAACAACCCAGAACTCAACTTGGAGTAGCAGAGTTAGTTAAGAGAGCGGGAATGGAAAGACTGAGAGAGATGGTTGATACAAGTGGCGATACGGGTCGCATCATGACGGATATCTTTGCAGAATACCCAAATCAGCCTTTCAATGACGACTCAATCTTGTCGAAACCAGACGCAGCCTATGAATGGCTACATTTTCACGACACCTGTTCATCTCGAGTCTACACAAATCAGGACTTTGAGTTGGCTCCATACTTGAGCCAACCTGTACTAGCATGCCATCATCTTTTTGCATCTCCCGCACGCCATCACTTCGCCTCCGCATATGAACCAAAGAAATGGGGTGAAGAGGAAGAGGTTGAAGAGCCTCTTCCCTTCTCGGGTCCAAGGGCAGATTATGATGCTTTCGAGGTGGAGAAACTGAACCGCGCTACAATTCTTTCTTTACAGGCGAATTTGAACGCAATGCTTTTACGGAGCTTTAGAAGTCCCGAAGAAATAGCCACAGGTCTGTTGCCGTATCTTGTAAGGATGCTTACACCAGAAATAAAGCCTATAATTGTAGGTGGCAGTGGCGACCAGAAAGGTATTGCCAGTGTTCGCAAGGAAGCTGAGAAGGCAATGGTGAGAAAAGCGGTGGATGTAATGGGCGGAGTAGGTGTCATATTTGAACGTGGTAAATTGGAAGGGGACTTTGGCAACCGAGGTACACAGTGGGTATATCGAATGGAACCGTAAGTTCAGCTCGCCTTAAACTCCAGTACAGTACTAATATTGGCTAGACCTTTGGATACGCTGGTTACATTCGAAACTTCCCCAACTTCGGGTGCAACTGCTCCAGTTCGATATGCAGTCCGACAAGTCTTAGATCAAGAGTACCAGAAGAATATTATAGTAAGAGAAAACAAAGCACGGCAAGCACGATATAAAGCTGGAAACCCCGATGACGATGTGGACTACTCCTTTGCCGCGAAGGAAAACAAAGACCATCACGCTTATGAAAAGGCATTTGCTCCCAAGAAGGACTTCTTTGGACGAATCCTCAAGGAAGAAGTGACTCCTCTACAGGAGATCGATGGGAATGCTGATGAGGGAAAAGGCAGACGAAAGAAGGAGGGCAAAGGTAGTAAGGTGTGGGTTAGTTTTCATGAAGGCTTCTCAGACGCTGTGAGGAAACCAATCACGATTGATGAACTTTTAAGAGGGTTGTAAAAGAGTGTAATAAAGTTATATTTCCGAAGAGTCAGTTTTGATCACTTGATATTGTGCGAGGCTGATAGAATATTCCCCACTGCCATGACTTTACAAAAACGACATATCACTGTTCTGGTAGGTGATAGAGAAGCACCACCGTTTTAGTAGGTGAGCAATATGTTCTATCGTGCTTCTATTATCCCACTTGATTGAGCTAGAAGCGTAAGAGGAAGATGGAATACAGCTATGAAATATCGTGAAGGTTTCACGTTTCCTATTTGGCTAAAAGGACTATGTTAGAATCGCTCAGAGAATTTCGAAAATACAATATCATGATTTAATCCTAGCATCATCAGTACAATAATGATAGGTGTTACTTGTTATTTTGGTGTTTGGTCATAGGTATAAAGTATAGTTGTGAACATACCAGTGTTCGTCTTCTATCACGCCAGTCTAAATTCAAATGGCTCAATCTTGAAATGCGGTTATATCTACGCATCTAATCCAGCGCAGCCATCTGCTCTCTATAAAATGCAGCCTCCTTATTCCTAAGTTATCAAGTTAGACAACCGTGATCGAATCCATCAACGAAGGAAGGAAGGAAGGGAAAATAAAACTCACATCTCCTCCTTCGACCTCACCCTCCTATCCTCATCTTCGATCACCGGAAACTTCCCCACGTGCTCCGGTCGACTCTTCAAGTCCCAAAGCCCGCCGCCAACATTCCCCTCCTCCCCTTGCAAGCGGTCGTAGATACCATCTCCCTCTCCGATCTCGTTCTCATTCACTCTGGTCCTGGGGATGATGTGGCAATGCATATGCGGCACCGTCTGTCCCGCATCCTTCCCATCTTGGATGGCGATGTTGAAACTACCCCCGTCCAGTGGGTTTTGGGACTGGATGCTGTCGTTGGCAAAGTAGACATTGGCAAGCATTCGCTGCACCTTTTGCACGGTGGTGAAGACTGACGCTACCTCATCTAGGGTGAGATCCGTAAGGCGTTGAACCGGACGGAAGGGAATGACAAGCACGTGGCCTGGGAGGATGGGTTTGATATTTACAAGAGCGTAGCAGTGGGGGGTTTGGTGGAAGATCTTGAAATATGTTAACTTCGACTTCAGTGGAGATCACCTACGAGATGTGGTGGTGATGGGAAGTGCAAGGTTTACCTGATCCGTCACCTCAAAGGATCCAAAGTATATTTCTTTCCTCGAATCTGTACTCATCATGCGGAACTGGGTTAATCTAAAGGACGAGCTCCTTAGCAACTGTCGTAGGAGCATGTCATGTACACAATATTTATGGTTCGCTTCAGGTGACTTGCTAGTTGAAAAAGCGTTACAGGCACGATACGTCACAACGCAGAATATTTGCTTGCAGCGATTAGGGATCAATGAATTGCAGTGCTACGCAAAAGCTCGGCCATGATTAGTGGGCATTATTGGTTTTTCAGAGTTGTCCATCGACAGTAGCAATTAGAAAGGCTTGAAGATCGGCCTGATAGAAGATATGCCTGAGGCCAATTATCTGGCATACAGTGGATGAGTATAGGTATCTAATTCATGTCGTACAGCTATACTAAGAACTATTCAGACCACAGGTTATTGTATGCCTCCAATCACCCATAACGCCATCGCCAATGTGCAATTAAATTTTGTAGCCACTATTCCTCCATCGCATCTGCCGCAGCCTTTTCTCGCTTCTTTCGTTTCCGTTCCTTTCTGCCCTCATCATCTTCATCTTCATGCTTGCGCCTCTTTTCTTTCTTTTCCTTCTTAACCTCATCTTCGCCTTCAGCATGCTTCCGCTTTTTCTTTTTCTCCTTCACCTCACCATCTTCCTCTGGAGCTTTGAATTCTGACTCCCTAGCCTTTAGCTTCTCTGCCTTCTTCTCTTTCTGCTTGTCAACACGCTCCTCCCTGGCGACTCTCTCTTTGGCTTGCTTCCCCAAGAAGTACTCTCCGGTCTCAATCTGCAAGTCGACCTTGCTCTTCTCTTGTGCTGGTGGGAAGGGCGTGTACACCTTCTTGCTCTTGTCGGTAACATTGTGCGGCACTCGTCTCTTTTGCAAATTCCTCTTCTTGAAATGTGGCAAAAATCTGTCCCAGCTCTCACCGGCCAGTTCAGGGTCCTTTGCTAGTTCCCTTTTAATCATAAGTTCTTTGATGTGGTAAATTGGGTGCACATTGTCCATGCAATCTTCGATGATGCGCCGGAGTTCTTTTAGTCCCTTGTACGGTCCCATGGTAGCCACAGTATTTCCCTGAACCAACATGTAACATTCTGTTAGAAGTTCCAGAGCTTTTAGAGTACTACCATTCGGCCCCAGTATTCTTTGTCGTCTTTTCACAAACCGCTCCTTATTTCTCACTAGATTCCGGATCTTAATAACATCACAGGCAACTCCATCATCCAGTATCTTGACAGCTTGTGGAGCGGGCACGCTTCGTGCAAGTAGTTTTATTAGGTCGCGCGCATTGAGAATCGAGGCGGGATCGTAGGTTTTCCGGGTGGTTTTAACGGTCATAGACCCCTCCACCAAGTCCAGTGTACAGGCTACGCCGTATTTTTCAAGGGACCGTGTGATAAGCGGCCATGCCTCGCGCAAGTAGACTTCTCGATATTTGGGAAAGAGAGTGGCAAAGGAAGACTCTTCTAAGAAGGTACCACCAGCATTGTCTTCTGGTTTGAATGGTTCGACCTGTCCAAGTTAGCATTGCTCCGTTGGGGAAGGGATCTAGCAAAGTATGTACCTTCCACTTGTCAATATCATCAGTATCCCAAGGCTTTTCCCCATTATGCGTTGAAGGCATTTTGGCTTGTGGTGGGGTGAACAACTGGGGGTGTACTGCTAAGAAAAAAGTTTAGGATTTTGAGCTCCAAAGATTTCAGTCTGACAGCGCAGGCCAGCAGGTCCCCGTAGTTGAGCAGGGTCCCAAAATATGTAATCACATGACGTTTGATCACGTGGTATTCTAACTACACGTGAAGCTTAAGGGTAAACCCGTCCTGCGTTGTCTGTCTATATCGTTATTTGTAATTCAACGACAATATATGGATTCGGGTTTCGCGCTACTCTCCTTTGCAATACAACTTTCAGGAGCCAATTGCTTGGGCTTCGATCTTCGGGCGTCACGCGGAGGTCTGAGTTTCGTGGCTCCATATTGATCTCGTACCGCAATCTTACGGGCTTCTCAGGGGGGCCATGGCTTACAGTAACACTGTTCTGTTTACTGCCAGCCTTACCTCTTCGAGCTTCTCAGAAATCCATCATATCTACCACCAGTGTTTTTTTTCTGTTGATCAGCCAGTCCACCTCTAGCCGCGGATCGTTCCACTGCTCCCGCGCTTGATTGTGGAGGAGATGCCCCCATTGATGCATTAGATGAATGTAGTAGAAATCAATGTCCAAGATCCCAAATGAAAATCGTTTTTCAAAAGTACTCCGTCACATGGCAAACCCCAAGGCGAACATTCCCATGGTTATTATTTAGTGCAGCTACGCCGAACTTCCGTGGCCATGATCCAGGTGTCAATCATAGGCGAGCGGTGTGCTACCGCAAGATTAGATACAGATACACATGGCGATATGGAAGATATATGGTGCGACAGAGCTAGAGGCACCACAGTATTCATTCTACGTAGAATGAGACTCATCTCAGCTCGCATTCTTTCTGCTGCAGCCAGCGGTGCCTCATTCCACACACAGTCGTGACGATTGAATAACCGGCGGGAAACTGTGCCTTTCGTACCTTGCATCAGGATTAGCTCCTTTTTATAGATCTGCAATCGGTCGCGGGCTAGCTAGCTCTTATCGGAAAAGGGGGTCAGTCTTTCTTCATGCCACAACAATCCAACCTCCAAATCAGATATTTCTTTTACTTCCGCCGACAGCTGTTTGTAATATCATTATCATTATCACTCTCGTTCCATCATTCGTTATATACCACACCCATCCTCCGATAATCACCGTGTCATTCATTTGAGCGCGTTTGGTCCTGTCTCCCACTTCGTACAGATTTGCAGATACATAATTAGATTTTATTGATTACACGACACCATAATAACGAATCCTCTAATCACCAGTTCCACCGCCTTTCACTCTAATACCCTTCGAGACGAACAGAGTCTTGATTCCCTCGCGTTCACCTTCGAACGCGTATATTCTCCTCAACCGCAATCACGGCTTCCACTCTGGCACCAATTCACAGGCCCGTGGCCACCGACCATCACCACAACCCTATACACAGAGAACAGGTTCGTGACCTGCCGTCCTTCACCACCACTATTGCGGCAGAAGATGCCCGGCCTACGCTTCCGGTGATCGAGCCCATCTCTCGGCCGTCCTCTACCACGTCGACACACACCCAGAATTCACTTCACCATAGTGCATCTCTGCCACAACTTCCAGGTCTTTCGGCACTTGCCTCAATAGCTTCTAGAGCCAGCTCACCACAATTGAGGTATGTTAGGAGCTAGCAGGAGAATGGGCGAGATGTTGGTTCGATAGTAATGTCATGAGTTCGGTGTCCTTGGGAAGGTGCTGCACTTTAAAGCAATGCATCTTCTAGAGCTTATTCAAGCAGGAGAGGGGCTCCAAGGCAAAGCAAGTGCAGAGGCCGTTTCAGTGAAGAGTCCGCTTGGAAATTCATGATCTTGGGCAGCTCTATTCTTGGGAGTGGAGTGGAATTCAATACCTTGTCCACAAGCCAGTTAGGCCCGTAAACATCAGATGGGGGCAATGGATGAGTTTGCAGGACAGTGACTATGTCTCTAATCTGCTCACAATCCTTGCCTTACTCCTACTTGGAGGAGAGAACTATTTGTGGTAGTCCCAAGGGGCAATTCTATCCATGATCACGAATCTGCTTTGTAACACTACTGTTGCAGCATGACATAGACTAACTTCATATTAGAGCATTTAGTATGAATGTTGGTCTAGGTGGTTTCTCAACCTCATCTCCATCTGCTACTTCTGGCGGAGGGCAGGGCAATAATTCTCCAGTAAGTCGACTCTCCAACTCTGGCATTTGTACCTTGTATTTATCAAAGTGGGGTTCATAACGCTTTTTCTTCTATAAGTATTTTGGTAATGGTCTTTATGGCAAAATTATCTTCACTTGGATATATATGGCCAAGAAGGCGGCAAGTTGGGCGTATCGGCCGCCGTAGCTTAGTGGCTCTTCTTTCAGTGTGCACAATCAGCACAAATTTTCCAATCCCTTATCCAAACCTCCACGATAACGATAGAGGACTTCAATAAACAACCACAAGATGGCGACCATGGCTGACCAAACGTCGCAGCCAACATGCCAAAACTGCCAGACTTCAACAACTCCTCTATGGCGACGCGATGAAATAGGTTCTGTACTATGCAATGCCTGTGGTCTATTCCTCAAGCTACATGGCCGACCGCGTCCGATAAGCCTGAAAACGGATGTTATCAAAAGTCGCAACCGAGTCAAAAGTTCAGGGACCGGTCCACAGGGCTCAAAGAAAAAGGTATGATCACTGGCAATTATGGCGCTTCCCTTGCGCAAGTGTACGTTTTGTAACAATTGCTAAACTCGTAATGTAGAGTCTTTTTGAACAAAATGGTATGGCGAGCATGAATGGAATGAATGGCCTACACGGCATGAATGGGATGCACGGCTTGAATGGCATGGAACATACACACTCGCAATCCGGCACACCTCCACCTGGTATGGTAATGGCACAAAGACAAGCCTCTCAAAAGACTGGCAATGGGCATTCTGACGGATCAATCTCGCCCATCTCTCGAACCGCGACCCCATCCATGTATGGCTCTCATACACAGGGCCTCCCATCATTCAATAACGGTGGCCATCCCCTGGAGGAGCACTACAATAATCATTCGCCGTCACTGCCACAAATGCATGTCCCACGCACGCAGTCACCAGGGCGCTCTGCTTCCCCAATGAATGGTCACCGTGGTCTTGAGATCCCACAAACATACGAGCAGCTCATCGCCGAGAACTCATCGCTCAAGACTCGAGTCAGCGAGCTCGAAGTTATCAATGAATTGTTTCGGGGACGAGTTACCCAACTTGAGCAGGATGAAAATAATGCACGACGTGGAGAGGATATGCGTCGGGAATCGGAACACAATTTAAACATTCGATTAGGGGAGTCGCAACGTCGGGAGAATCAACTGAAAAGTCGACTTGATGATTTGGAACGCGAGCTTAATGACCTGAAAGAGGGTGCGCCGCCCACGAAAAAGATGCGTGTAAGTGGTTATGGAAGCAATCATGAAGCTGAATTCTACAGAGGCTAATAAATTACCAGGTTTCTGATATAGTAGGAGGGAGTGAAGCCTCTACACCTGGATCAGTCGTCTAGACCTTTCCAACCCCAGGCTATAAGTATCCTACCACTCACGGCGGTCATGTTGCCTATTACGTCTCTGTCCATGATACCAAATTAACGACGTTCTCCTTCCTCGCGATCGCACATGTTTGGCTCTTAAAAAATTTCACGCCTAGTAATGAGAGGATGGGGCTTCTGTACCACCACAATTTTCGTAGTATTTGAGCTGGAGCTGGAGCTTAGCGTTGCTTGTTTTTTATCCAAAAAAATCAGGAGTTGCCTACGGGGAAACGGGCCCCCTAATGTTTACCTTAATACCAAATGGACGGGAATGGATCGCACTGGAGGCATGGAGTAAATAGGCGGGTTTTGCTTTTGCTTGTTGGTGAGCTAAAGCAGCAATTATTGCGTAGGCTAGCATTCAACACAATAAAAGTTATTGATGGATCGACTTATTTTGCACGACTCTATACTGTGATTGCCCCATGTCTAATCATTACGGAATTCTGGTCTCACATGCAATCACCCATACATGATCACTAGCATTATAAAAATTCGAGCAAGCAGCTGACTGACGTAGAGTGGTATTTTGTTGGTCTTATCTTGCACTTATCAGTCCAATCTTATCACAGATAAACTGATTGTCATGACGCCTTGGCACGCCGCAGGAATCATCCTGGTCTTATCGGCTTATCCCCAGATCAGGTGACGACTTCCAAGCGAGTCTCAATGTCAAAGTCAAGAAAGACATGATTAGGAGATATGCTACTAAAAAAAGGTAATCGTCGCATTTCTATCTTTTCTTCACCAAAACAAAAACTTGGGGTTGCTGGTGCTCCATCAGAGAGAGCTTTCAAAACGCGTTTTTCTTTTAAATCGGCTTTGGGCGGAGAGTTATGAAAAGGAAAATAATTCTAATCTCTGCCAAAAAAGAAAACGCTATCGCAATCGTTCACAGATCTGTAAAACCCTAAAAAATTAGGTGGGGCCGTAAAAGCTTACCCGTTGTCGTCCGAGGACATGTATGATTGATGCCTTTTTTTTTGATACGGTACGTATTTTACGGTGCGATAGCGAGGAATCGGTTGATAAGACGTAAAAAGTAAACGATGGGCTCGCCGTTGTACGCACGTCACGGCAGACGGGCAGCTGCGAAATGAGGTCGTGGTCTTGTGGTATGGATGATGATGATGGTTGGTGGGTGGATGATTGATTCTTCATTCTTGCTTGCTTAGCGTCCTGGCTATGAACACGGTTCGAGGAGAAATGAAAGACTCGTTGTGATATATAATTTATCAACTCATACTGTATGGAACTTGTTATTGGCAGGATTTTATAGTATATATACTACCGGGTGTACATTGTTTGTTTCTGGGCCCCAAACGTTAAGCGAACGCCCCCCTTTTTTTTGGGGGTGGCATCCTCAACTAAGGTATACTTGGGCCAAAATCTTGCTATGGAATTAGTGCAACGTTAGTCTTGATCATTTTCACGGCAAAGCTTCCGATGGGGCGCCATGTTCTTAGGTTATTAGAGCCAGGGTTCGCAGCTTTTATTGGAAGCTCGATGTGGATTTACTTGGATATATACGAGGTATCTGTCGGTTGTCCCACAATCAGATAGACCAACGATGCCAGCTGTTAGATTACAAGATGGTGAGGAATTGGCACACGGGAAGAATACTGGGAGGGTTAGACAAACACAAACCTTCACAGCCACGTTGACCACTCGAATGTAACCAAAAAGTTCATGTATCTCGTGAAATGCATATTCCTTTCACTATTGAGAATCGATACCTGGCGCCATAATGCTATGCAGACACCTCCATCTTTCCCGCCCATATTAACAAGACTCATCACGACGACGAGTTCTGTGTTGCCAAAGCGTCAGCAACCGCCTGTGATCGATCAACCGGTGATGCAGCGGTATCGCCCCAAGCCTTTGATTCCTCCGACACCACCTCCGGCACTGGCTCCGCATCTGGTTCCGCAGCTGGTTCTGGCGAAGGTTCACGTTTCGGAGACGTGATTCCCGTCGCGGGGTCAGTAACACTGGCTGCTGGCAATGCTGCTTCGTCTACGATGGATTTCCTGGGAACCTGTATTGGCTTTGACGCATCTCCGATCTCTTCTTGGAATTTGGAGGGCTTGGCTGGCGTTGGTATTGATGTTGGTCGCGTTTCAATTTCCCGCGGTACCACGTGAGATTCTTCAGATTCAAAGATACTCTCGCTATAGCTTTTTGGTCGTAAGTCTCCAGGTTGTACTGGTGTAGCTGCTACTGCCTTTTCATTCTCTCTTCTCGTTGTTGGTGAAGAAGTGGTGGATGAGCTTCGTCCAAATGCTATCTTCTTCTTTTCGCCGAGCCAAGTTCCCCAGCTTACTTTGCTTTGGGCACTCTTCGTCCCGTTCAAATCCAATGGCGACATAGGCTGTGCTGCCGCAATCTTCTCTTGCTCACGCCTATTCTCCTCTTGCCTCTTCCTCTGACTCTCTCGCAGGGCTTCCATGTCCGAGTACAGTCTGTTAAATACTGTCCCAATCTTTTCTCGCCCCGCCTCTAGATTTTTGCCAATCACTTCTTTGCCCACAGCAAACCGCTCATCCAAGTGAAGATCCTTCACTTGTTCTGCAATCCTACGTTGTACATCGTCGATTGTAAGACCACCTGCACACGGATGCTTAGGCTCCACGATATCGAACAGATGGCTGTCTGTATTCTTATCCCATATTCTGTAGTTCTCTGAGCGAGACCAAGCCTCGATCCAATCAATACCAAAGTCATTCGCTGGGTCGCCGTCCACTTGTGGCAACATGACCGAGGGATTGTGTGCGTGTTGTTGTAGGTAGTTGTGGCACTTTACAGAAGATAACGCCGAGAGCAGATATTCCTCAAATTGTAGGCGGATAAATTCTTCTGAGCCAACATAACCCATCGTTTTCGGTCTTTGAGGATTTGTCTCATCCCAGGTCTCGTTCACTGACTGTGTAATGAAATCAATCCACCTCCGGTCAGCGGCCGAAAGAGTAAGTGCTGCTCGTAAAGAGGTCGAGGTAATGTTAATGGTATCCTCATCAAGATTTATAAGAATGTCACTATATCTATCCCTTTGCTGTAACAGTAACGAATTCGTTGATCCCACAATATATGACTTGGTGCCATAATCAGCCAGGATATCAAGTTGTTGTAATGGTGTGTACGGTCCAAATAGACTTCCCTGATACTACTTAGCAATGGTTCTACACTCACAGGAAAGTGGAAGCTTACCTTGCCAAAAATCTGTAATGGCAAGCCCATGTAACTCAACAGCGACCCTCTGTCGCTCGTCTTCAGACTTGTCGGCTTGGCTAAATTCCTTTCATAAGCATCCAAATCTGGATCCGCACAATCCTGCAGATTCCGTAGAAGCCCTGGGATCAGTGATATCAGGGAAAATTGCATCATGCACAGCCTCTCACACCTGGTCCCAAAAAACAGCATCTATCAGCAGTCAGCTCCGTCCCTTATCCCCCCAAAGCAAAAAGGCAAGCCAGTAGCAAGGAAGCCATACCTTAGGTTGCAGCAGACAACACTTGAAGAGCATCAGAGTCTGCCACCTAAACTCGCGCACCAACTCCCGCAAGCTCATGCCCAGATATTCCTCCCGGTCCTCCTCCGCAGTGCCTTCCCCCCTCTCCTTCTCCTCTTTCAAGCTATCCTGAAACCTCTTGAGAATCTCCGTATCACTGAACTCCCTCTGCGCAAACCATGCCGTCGTCACCACACCAAGCCTCTCACGCAACATACCGAAGAACTGCGGCGAATCTGCGATTACCACAACGGCTTTCTGTACCGTAGAGCGGGTCACGTCAGCCGGACGGGGTTCGAGGAGAGAGGCGTCCATTTGACGGGTGCAGGAGATGCCAAAGAGGGACGTCGCAGGCGTGGAACCGCGCGCGGGTCGGAGGAGGGTGAAGTAGGAGAAATCTTGCGTGGATCTGCCCCAATGATTGTAACCGTCAGTCAACCATCTACCATCTTCTTCCCCCGGGGGAGATTTCGGGCATAGCTTACGCATGCGCGCCATCACTCAGCGCCATGAATGGGAGAAGAGGCCATTCATAATCCACGGCCGGGTCAGTGCCGTCTTCGGCGCCAAACCAGCTCTCGACCTCTGGGCCTCTGTTCGTTCGTTAACAATCACTCGTTTCCATGCGGTGCGAGCAGGTTGGTATCTGGCATACCTGGCATGGTGAAAGCCAACCACCGTCACCAGAGGCACGAAGCCATGTGCTGCAGGTTTCGGCATCTCCTTATCCCCCTCCATTTTGCCCAGCTGCTGCCACTTTCCTTCCCGATGCAAGTCCCCGCAAGCTGTGAGAGTGTGTGTCCGCGTCCGAAAGCTTCAGCAATCAACACATCTCGTCCGCTCGAGTCTGTCGGTATGGTTCTTTTAGGCCTCGAGGGAAGTCAAGCTTTCGGCCGTGGTTGAACGGATCCTCTCGAACACTCGGAGACCACCCAAAAAAAGGGGGACCACTTGGTATGGCGGGCGTCTTGTGTCTTGTCACGGTGGGTGAAAGGCTGTCACAAAATGAAAATGAAACTCTCCTCAAGCAAGTGAGGAAACAAAAGCAAAGTCGTGGCAGATGCTGTCAATAATATGCAAAAGTAAAATAAGTAATCTAATGCTCCTCCAGCTCCTGACCGCCCGCAGCCCCCCTCCACAGCGCTCGAGTAAGTAAGTCTCGGAATACCAAGTGATTATTTTAGCTGGATTGCCCCAGCTGCAGCGCCAACAAATCAACGAGCACAGGCGCACGGTAGATAATATGTCACGTGTGACCCAGATCTGGTGAGAAGCGGTTAATGTATGATTACGACAGTCGGATGTAGAAGCCGAGCTGTAGAGAGAAGGATCTTGATAAGATGGTAATATGGTGTTCGTTGGTGGTTCATTCATAAGAATTGTCCCACTCAGGATTCGGGATTGCATTCTGAGGCTGAGGATTATCACACCATTTCCATGGATCGTTCAGAGCTAAAAAGTAAAGGAGTCAGGAGCACAGAATTAGGCAGTGTCAGCAGGTGAGAATGGAGAATGGTGAATGGTGAATGACATGGAATCTACATCTCCAATAATTTTATATCTTTGCTTCCCCCCAAGGTTATCAGATTAGCTATCAACCAGTAATGCGAGTGGTTATCACATATTGTTCAGACATCCTCCATTCTTGCTTTCTTTTTCTTTCGCAACATACTCTTTTCTAGCATGAGCTGACTCGAGATTCATTTGGTTATTTCCCTAGGGTCATGGGTGAAAACTGAGTTTAAAATGTTCATTTTGTCATTGGAATATCTACGCATCATCAGGGGCGACAATCTCCCTCGCCCATGCCATATGTTTTGCGCCGTAACAGAGAAGAGTAGGAAAATGTAAGAATGCCCTTCTCCCAGTAATCCAAAGGTAGATCGGATTTCGAAAAATCTACCCAAGCCAATTGAGAGCTGCCTGAACCCTCCCGTCCCGAAGTTTATGCATGTTTTGTGTGTGTTGTGTGCCAGACTCCTTCAAGTTCTAGAGACATGTAATGCTATCGCTCATTGACCGTTCGTAAACTCCTCCATTGCAGAGTTGCCGTTTTCATCGACATTGTGGTAGTCGAGGATTTCGGAATACCTGCAAAAAGAAGGCCAAGTCAGTCATACTTTCGACACTTCCGCCCGGCAACGCTATCTGGACAGCAAGGTGCGAACCTAAGCAATGTCCTCAAGACGTCTCGGCCGCTGCTTGTTCTTGGTTGTATTCGTAAAGTTGCTCGTACATCATAATTTTCCACGTGTCAACAGGGAGATCGGCATCATTAAATGACCAATCAAACTTCTCTTCTGCTACAGGTTCATCCGTAGGATCGTGATATGGGGATAGGTATTCGTGGGCGAGCGCTTCAGCGGCCTTGACCCGCTTTCGAGGATCGAACACAAGCATGTCCTCGAGAAGAGCAATGGCTGAGGAAAATTAGCCCCGGCCCAAAAGATCAAGAAATATCAAGGGGAAAAGAAGTCTTACCTTGGGGATCAGCATTTCTAAATTTGTCCTTTAATGGCTGTCTTTCGCGCTTGGGGAGTGATTGAACGAATCGCAGGGTCTAGAAGCCTATCAGCATGGAGACGTCCAACACATACTACACAATCTTACGTTCTCACTCGCAATGGTGTGCATAACATCATCGGGTGGGGTACCCAAAAGTTCAGTGATGATGGAGAACTGGTTAACATGATCCTTCCCGGGGAACAAGGGCTTGCCCTCCAACATCTCGGCGAAAATGCATCCCGCACTCCAGATATCAACCTCGATATCATACTTCTGCCATGTGAGCATAATCTCTGGGGCCCTGTAGTATCTCGTAGAGACATAACCAGTCATCTGTGGGTCCTGGATACGTGCCAGGCCAAAGTCGCAGATTTTCAGATCACAGTTCTCGTTCACAAGAATATTGCTAGGCTTCAGATCACGATGAACAACACCTGCAGAATGAACGTATTTCAGACCACGCTAGAAAGAGTTAGCCATGGGCCGCCAATTGGTCTGGATATGCATACTAGGATCTGGTAAAGGAAGTATTGTATGAATTGCTTCTCGAGGGGTCTCGAGGTGAGGAGTCGATGTAAATCTGTACCGAGGAGCTCTGTAACAAAGTAACTGTTGCTTTCGTCAGTAACACATCGAGAGAGAAGGCAGCGCGCGGGTGCCTCACATGTCCTCGAGGGGCGAAATAAAGATATCGCTGAGGGATATAACCTGTCAAGCATCAGTATAATCATCCTCGGAAAGGCAAACAGCGAGAAGCCAGAATCCCCACATTTTCGTGCTTCAAGTGCTTCAACAACTTCAATTCTCGGTATGTTCTCTTCGATAAGACGGGTGTGCTGAACGGCTTCATGATCTTCTTGACGGCGACATTTTGTCCGGTCAGGTTATCTTTGGCAGAACTGAATGATTATCGACAATTAGTATTTTCGCCATCCAGTGCTAATCGCACCGAGGACCGGGGTTTGTATTTACCAAACGAGACCAAAGGCTCCCATTCCCACCGGTTGGAGATCGGAGTATCTACGAGACGAGGTGAGCTGTTATGCGCAAAGAGGTGGCGAGCCAGGTCTACCCCGCGGTGCACCTACCTGGACGTGATCTCAAACGTGGTGCCGAAAATCTGGGCTCTGACGAATTCCGCCATGGTGTGCGAGAGAGAGGGAGCGATGAACCGGAGAGCGGCAAAGCGTAGAACAGTCGCAATTCGGGAGGGTTGTTTATGAGGTGTGGTGTGTCTAGAACGTGGTGTTGGTTGGAAGTCTCGTTAAGATACGGCGGTTGAGCTACTCTCTTAGTCGCCTAACAGAACCGGACTCGCGTCGAATTTTAGTAAGTACCAGCCCCAAACCAATCCTCGGCATAAACCAGAGGGAAACGGATCTGCGAATTCTTTAGTGACGAGTGCGCGAATCTATGCTTCCGAAGAGAAAAAGTAGAAACAGCCACGACCAAGCGTTCCGAGACGAAGAAAGATTTGTCGGGGAACGTTTCTTGTATTTGGATCGAGTAGGTTTGGTGGGGGGGGGGGAAGGGGGGGTTTGTGTTGATGATGAGGAGAGG
>Ga0247807_10000512_pt1 | contig 24076 bp, 24 predicted proteins | sample UWRJL074202C1_FD_179931 | JGI IMG/M metagenome (GOLD analysis project Ga0247807, IMG submission 179931) | Plant litter microbial communities from Arlington Agricultural Research Station in Wisconsin, United States - UWRJ-L074-202C-1 | ecosystem: Environmental > Terrestrial > Plant litter >...
TAATGCTTTGTGTGAAGTTGAATTGTCACAACTACCTCTTCAGTTAAGGTATGAGTGGAGTAATTTTAAGTTATTAGAGCCTAAATTGTAGATCGTTCTTGGTTTGGTCAAGTCTGGGGAAGGAAGCTCTCCATACGGGAGAGGTCTAAGTATACTAGCTAATGATGGTGTGGCCTCAGACCACAACACTCATACAGATACTAATAGACTACATAGACAAATACCAAGAATCTGTGCCATAATTAGACAGACTCACAACATATTGTTTCTATACTCTCCATATATTCATCGCTATATTCTCTGGCAGCTATTGAAAACAACCCAGATAATTACCTAGTACAGATGTTTGATTTTCCTCGTCCTCTCTCTCCATTTCTTGTTCTTTGCCCACACTGGCTGCTTCTTCTACAATATAGACTGACTACAATTGCTTAGGGTGCAGTGCTTAAAGAGGAGTGTCTTAGTTACATGATAACAAAATGATAGAGAGTTTATTGATTTATAGTTGATTCTCAAGTCGTATGAAGGGCTTAAGCATATATCCTGGTTCCTCTTTAAAAACTCATATGGTTCTTTTTGCTGTCTTTTTAAATCTCTTTTCTCCGAAAAAGAACTTGACGTTATGTTCCCCAGAAAGCCCTAGAATCTGTACGGACTTTGTCAAACACAAGCTTATAGACTCGAAAAGGTGTAAGCCGATTTGTCCATATCTCAGTACATAAGCTCAACATCTACATTTGATTTTCATGCTGGTCAACCCAACTCGGTTTAAGCTAGGAAAAAATGCTCATATTCTTCAATGACTTACTAAAACGGTAGCTTTTGTAAATGATAAAGCTAATGTCACGAACTAAATAAATCAATCAAAACAATCAGCATCATTGGGAAATTATGTCCCGTCCTTGGTTCTCATCAAGGTTTAGAAAATCATAAATCTTGTCAATTCGCCATACGCTTAGTTATTGGGGTGAGTTCACTTCGAATCAGGGGCACCATACGCTCGTAATAGAGTAGTGCCCATTTCATTTAATATGATAGTCATGTGACTAGGTCACACGATATGCCGTTGAGTATCTAAACACTCCCTTCGCACATAGTCAATATAAAAAGTCGGTCCCGTCGAATATACTAACAGATCTATTTAAAGACCTATAGTTATAATTATCAGACTTTTTCAGTGATGAGACTAGCAGCTTTTTGTGCCACGGCATATAACAAAGGCATCGGATGCGAAGTGACCTGAAGGGGTAAGATCCCAGCATCCACCACTCGCAATTTCTGAGTTCCATAAACCCTGTGAGGTAAATCAGTCAAAACAAGAACATGAGTCATGTGGCCAGTGAAAATAAAAAGATGTATAGGAAAGACAGAAAAGGAAGCATACTGCAGCTTTGGGTTCACAACCCCACCTAACGCTCTTGGCATCATCGCTGTAGTACCAATCCAGTGACTGGCTCCAAAGGAAGTATTCTTATACCAAGCAAGATATTCGACGTCCGTCCCAGTTGCAGCGATAGGAGGGTCGTAATACGCATTTGCGACTACATCGGCAAATGGAGGACTGGAGAACACCTCCCGTGAACGCCGTGTCATAGCCACTGCAATATCCTGGTCGAATTTGTCTGTCAGAAGACGGGGGGTTATCATGGGGTTCTGGAACGGATCCGCCGAGGAAATGTGTATGTATCCACGGGAGAGTGGAACAGACGGCCAGAATACTGCGGAGAATACTGTTGGAAAACTTTCGGCTATGAATTCTGCAACTGGTACTAGAACCACGGATGAGAATTGTATATTGCACTGCATCAAAGGGGACGACACCTACAACGGGAATTTACAATCAAGTCGATAGTAGTGTTGAGGATAAGCTGGGCACCTTCGACGGTCGCTGCTGCACCAGCATCGACGAGATCATGCGCTCGAGATAGTAGAGCCTCAGACGATGTTATATCTTTAACGTATGAGTGTGCACCTGTTTTAAGATCAGTAGTGCAAAATAGCATGACCCTAATCACCAAGAGTAGACTAACTCAAAACCCAGATCTCATCTATGTTTACAAGAGATACTTCAGGGGCAAATAGATTCCGACCATCAATTATGGAAGTGTCATTCTGATACGCAGCTTCCACAAGAGCTGACGCTGCTGTTCCTGGCTGGTCATTCAAGTGCGCCCCGACACCAGGGAGATTGACAAGTTGCTTGATACCAGCTGCTTTCAGAGTACTCGCCTTTCCCACGCCTGACCTCTCCAAGATTGGAGCGCTCCCTAGTGTTCCAGCTGCTAGGATAATCTCCCCTTTCGCATAAACCGTGCTCAGCTTAGTGGTCGAATTTTGACCAAATACTATACCCACTGCGTTCATTTTCTTGTCAAACAGGACTTTGTCTACCTTGTGGTTTGCGAGGATAGTGAGACTATCACGCTGCTGTTCCGCCGCCCAGAGCAGGCCATCGGCAGCCGAGGAACGTTTGTTCTTGCCAGTGACAGGGTCGTACCAAATGGTCCAGGAGGCGGAGGCTGAGACATTGGTAGTCCGCTTTGAGAGATCATTGCCAATGGTAAGGCCGGGGAAGACGAGAGGAAGTGCCTCCTTATATAGCTTTTGAGCACCAGGGATGCGCATGGGTGTCTGTAGCATGGCAACGTATGAATTACTACCCTACTTTACTCATGATGAACGGGTAGGGGTGAGACTCACCGGAAAGGACACATTGATAGCACCACTATAACCGTGCGAAGCTGGATCGTAGCCTGCTCCTTGTAAAATTTGTAGCTCATCGGGTGGTATATTGCGTTCTATAGCTTGCATATACTAGCACCCGGTTTCAATTTATTGTATTCCAACAATGGAATTTCTGATTTCTTAGATAGCTGGAATCCTGGAGTACTAACCGGCAACAGAGTAACCCAGTTCCAACCCGGGTTTCCCAGCGTCTCTAACTTATTGATTTCAACCTCAGCAGGTCTAAACCACATCATTCCATTAACTAACATGGTAAGCTATAAATTAACGATTCATCTTCTCAGAATTCTCGCTCTGCCTGCTCTTTGCTGATTGACTCAACAAATTGAATAAGATAATAAAGCCTCACTCAAGTAATCAATTAGATAATATGACTTACTCGACGTACTGCCTCCAATACAGGCACCACTATCAATCGTCCACTTTAACAAGTTTCCCTCATCATCATATGCCGGATACTTCCAATTGCAATACCCATTTCCCCTCTCCTCTGCATTATAAACCCCTGGGTGCCAGCGCGCATCAGGCCCGGCTTCAATTATAAGGACCGAGTAGCCGGCACCGCTTAATCTGTTTCCGACAGTAATACCTGTCAAACCGGCACCGACAATTATATAGTCGTACTTCAGGGAGGTTACGATTTGGGTGGAATTGGTGACGGTGGTTGCTAGCACACCACGGGCTTGGGTAATTGTTAAAGCGAGAAGCACAAAAAGTGGGTAAGCATAGACAAACATGATTGCGACTGCAGCAGTGGATGCAAGTATGTGTAGATAGATAGATAGATATATAGGTATATGGGAAGATATTAGATTGCTGGTTTGATTAGAGCTTATATACTATACACAGCAATCGCGAGAGGGGAAACTTTGATATATAATGGGTTTTTTACACCGCCTTCTCAGGATAGATATAATAACCGAGACAAAATATTGCCCGCACAGAGATGTAATGAATATCATCATTCTAGTTTCTTTCTATAAAACTCTTACGAGCATATTTTTAAGTTTTTAATACATCATTCAACCTGCATTCCATATTCCTATCGTCTGTTTTCTCGCTCGCTGCAAATCCATCGCTCCTGCAGTATCAAGGGTACCGCATTACCTTGCTTGTGAAGCACCCGTTCGAGGTTGAGTCTGTTGAATATTAGCATATACATGCCAAATATACTAGAGTGTGAATTTGAGCACTGGAAAACGGTCATGAACAGTGAGGCAGGGTCTTTCTTTAGCTTAAGTGCGAGATAGGAAAGGAAACCTGCAAGAAGTAGAAGATATAGGCTGGTCTATCAAAAATACAATATAGGCTCATCTTCCATAATAGGTTGGCTGCAAATGATAAATTACTGATATGAATGTCCGTATTACAAGGGTGACGATCAGGAGAAGGAACAAGAAAAAGAGATGTGAGGAATATAATCTTTAGAAATCCTATTCTAATATTCACAAAAGATAGTCTATATTGTTATAACTACTTTTTTCTTTAATACATACTCCATTTCTGTATAAGCGCTACCCTAGCATAACAATTACTCCTGGACTCAAGTCGCATTGATACATATCAGAATTAAACCCGTATGATAAGGATACTTTCGATCGTAATATAGATAACAAGAATAATAAAGAACAAATAAGCTAAAATTCTTGCTTGGTACTCTTTATATAATCATCATTATTGACTTTAATTCCCAGCTTTCCCTAGCATCTTACAGCTGATTTATTTTTAATCATATCTCCCCTGTTTTTAAATTCTATAAAACTCTGGAAGCATAGAGCCAGTTTCACACCTAGCATAATGGTTTGCTCTAATTATGCCATTTATAAATCTTTTAAACTTGCTAAATTACCTGAATAAATCTAAATCTTGATCTATTTCAATAATGGCCACAAGAGTTTCATACCCGGCCATGTTTAATATTAAAAGTATTAGATACTGTTCAATATTACCTTTATTTACATCGAAGATGATCTAGCTATATAAATATCTTTAGGAACTCCATAACAAAAAATGACTCTTGTTTGTAATATTAGCATGGAGAGCCATATGCGACTTGATGTACCACAAAATTGTTAATCTAAGAAACCCACTACAAGTACCTAGGATAATCAAATCCACCACCTTGTGCAGCAGGTCTTATGCTCCTATTGACCGATGGCAGGCGGGGATTCTCAAAGGATCGGCTAGTCTGAATTCTACACCATTATGACACAGAAGCCCAGAGCTGGTTACAGAAGTCCATTTCTGAATGAAGGCTACTACAAATCCACATGAAGCCGAGGAGTACATTAGAACTTAAAGCAACGAACATAGTATGCGGAGATGTTTAACTGAAGTCATATATTCAAGTCACTTAGACTATAATTAGCTCCAAGACGCTAGTGAGTACTAGCGTGCTAAACTTTTAGCTAGTATCACTTTGCAGAAGTTTCGCAACTCTGACTATAATATTACCAACCCTAGGCGACGCTCCATTTCATTGCAGATTCTGCTGCGAATAGTGCGATAATATAAGCTTTATTGTCATAGCAGCTCTCTAACTAGCTTCTTGCTCCTGTATGTATATAACAACGCGCTCCGAGGAAAGGATGGCTGCTAGAGCTGGCGCGATAAATCTTACCGATTATGGAGGCACATTCAACGTCGGTCTTTAGGTGTATAAGGCGTAAATACTTTCGGCTCTGCAGCAGAGAGTACTGATATAAGAGCCTATCGTAGCGTAGTTTAGCGACTTTCCTAATCACTACCATCTTAGTTTCCCTAAATGCGGTATACTAGGATGGAATATTTGTTAATAAAGCTCACTTCTCCGACCGAAGACACACACTCATTGCAGACGAAGTCATGAAGATTTGTGAATAAAATACACATTCACAATTGTAACACATATTATGATAGTCCACAGGAAAAATAAAATAGGTGACTTCGAAAGATCCAAAACTATCTATACTTCAAGGAACATTTTAACTTGTTGGGCAAATGATTCTGCATATTCATATAGGAAACCGTGGCCACTGTTTGGATACAGTATAAGTATTCCATTTGGTACCGTCTGCTGTATAGTATAAGAATTGAATGTTGGAATCATATAATCATTCTAAACAGTTTATATTGTCAGCCTAAGTTTACAGTACAAAACTTGTATCTGGAACAACTCCTAGAAGGTAGTATCTTACCGAGCCATTAGCAATCAATACTGGGATCTTTATCTGGTTCAGTCTATCATAGGACCCTTCCAAGCCCTGGCTGGTCTCTCTCTTGAACCATAATTCCAGCGACGATCCTTGATTTTTCATGCCGAATCCCCCATCATTCAAATCATAGGACAGCCACTGGGAGGGGACCTCCCCGCTTGTAGCTTCGTTCCGCTCTGCAATTCGACTCCACCACTGCTCCGCCGCCCTGTTGCCAACAGAGTTATGTGCAAAGAACAGCTCTTTGAAGTTTTCAAGGTCAATTCTCCCAGCGGTGGCAGCAGGCATATATGAGTTGCCAGAGACTACAATCCCTGGCCCCACACTAGCTCCCGTACCGCTGAGAATCAGCTTTCGGACCTTCAGTTTAGTCGGATTAGCGTTGAGCGTAACCAGTTCGGCAACAAAGCCCCCAATAGAGAAACCCAGGATATCCACCTCCTCCACTCCAATCAGTGACAGGAATTCAATAATATTGTTGGCGGACTGTCGGAAAGATGTAGCAACAGTACCTGTACTTTGGCCGACTCCTACATAATCGACAAGAATTACCGGCCTTGAAGAAGCAATGCTGTTGATTAGAAGTGGATCCCATTTATCCATAGTGCCTCGGAAATGTATAAGGAAAAGCAAAGGAGTGCCGCTTACAGCCCCGAAGCGGCGATAGGCAATCTGTGCATCCCCATAGCTGATATAGCTAGTTTTGACTGTCTGATGAGTTGTCATTTTGGATACTTGTTTCCACAAAAAAAAGAAGTCCCGTTATTTGGGATACAGGAGAAGAAAGCAGTCTGATACCTCGCGGAAGAATTGATGTTAAAAGTCTTTGTACATATAATCATGAATTTCACACTAAATGATGCAGCATAAGTTCAATAACGAAACTGAACCACTATTTTCTGCTTAATAATTATTATACAGTTTTTATCGATTTGTTTAATGATCTTTGTTATTAGTAATCTTTCTTATCAGTAATCTTTCCTTGTTCAGTAATCATTTTTTGATTAATTATTTCTGTTGCTTATTTCCGGAGTCTAAATATTTTATTTCCAGAGTTCTTAATCTATCATCACAAGACTGTGTAGCATACATTCGATCACTGATCCCAATTCTCACTCCGTACGGTTGGAAATGTGGTCGTAGCGATCACGTACCCCTCGCATAAGAAGGTGACGCTGATTCCTAGAAGGTGGAACAAATCAAACTTTGTCTCTTGATATTGACATTCTTGAATCTATATTTGGAACACAGAGCAGAACGAATAAATCCATCCCAAATAGAATATATCATAATCATAGTTACTACATTACTACATTACTGCACTACATATGTCACCCGAAATAGGAGCAGTTTACTTTTCCGCTAGAACTGCTTTTATAGTAGTATTGGTTTCCTTTAATGTAGTGATATTAATTTGGGCAGCCGGTGAGCATGCCTATAGCGGCTTAATCCGCTTGTTATATTGTGGAGTCCTTTTTCGTCGTGCTTTTTGAAAGTTGGATAGTCCTGTAACGTCTGAATTTGTAACGCCCAGTTGATTCCCTTTCGAAAAACTTGGTTGGAAGGAAAGAAGGCACAAAGTAATCGATAACGGGAAGCTTTCAATTATGTTACTGAAGAGCAGCTCTTTTTCTACTTATAATTCTTATCAATATTATTCGGTTCTAAGCAAATTTCTATCTAGACAGTTGGCAATTCGAGAGACAGTCTCTTGATATTCAATAGAAGAACCAGCGTAGCGTAACCATTAATCAACATATCATAGCAGTCTCAATAGGCGCCATCGTATGGGATTGCACGGTTTTCTTTCACCCATTCCTGCTCCTCCTCACTCCTATAAGGAGGTGGTATCATTCCATTTATCTTCCATAGCCTTCGGTCCGTTTCGCCGACATGGTACTCCCAGTCATAATCTTTGTCGGAAATGTGCGGCTTCAAGACTGTGTCTATGCGGGACGTAGCATGCTTATACACAGCATCCTCGTCAGGCATATTTAGGGCGACATGGTTGATAACGACTCGAATGAAGGGCTTTGATGCCCTAGTATCTCCTCCAATCCAAATATCTTGAACGGGAAGAGGTATGAATTGGGCCACGACGTAGAATGCTGGTAGATCAAGCTCGGTGTACATCTTAGTAATGTCCTCAGCTAGTGCTTGCTTGGCGTCTTTGTTATCAAAAGTACCAACTGGGTGGAAAATCTGCCACAAAGGCATTTTGATGTATCTTTGATGAAAATTTGCAGAAATAATGGTTTGAGAAATGGTACTGCGATTCAAAGCACAAGAGAGCTTATGCTGCAGGTAACTTGTAATGCTCTCTGTATACCTACCTCTCTTTTATATAGATTAAAATCCAGAAATGGATGAACTGTGTGGAACCAGAAGCATGAGTCAGCTCTACTGTGAGCCGGAAAAGTGACAATGCTGCCCCGAGCCACATACACCTTCAATCAATGTTATGGGATTTTTCTTATAGCCTCTCGAATTCGTTCTAGCGCATTCGGAAAGTTGAGAATGCACCTCCGTAGATGTGGCACGGACACATAACACTAACTACCCCGAGGCACACTCGTTGATTATGAGATCGGAATAGACCTTCATCGATACAGTTTGTCCATGCGCAAGTTTGATGCTATTTATTGAAAATTATTCTGTTCAGTGGCTAAATCCTACGGCTTCTAAATTTTATATAAGATTGTTCAACATGCTCCAGAAATTAGTAACATACACAGCCTTGAGCTCTTCTTCCAAATTTCAAACCTATCCGTGATAAGCACCTTATGGCTGATCTACTAGTTTTCATCACCGGAAGCACTGGTTTCATTGGATCCCACGTTGTCGATGTAACACTAAAAGCAGGCTATCGGGTTCGTCTAAGTATCAGAAACCCTGAACAGGCAGAACCGATCAGACAACGCTATCCCGAGTATGCATCAAAGATTGAAACTGTCGTTATTCCTGACATTTCTAAACAAGAGTCATTCAAGAAAGCTTTAGAAAATGTTACTTATATCTTTCATCTCGCATCCCCTATGCCCGGAAATGGGTCCGATATCAGGACAGATTATGTCAACCCAGCTGTCCAAGGCACGGAGGCGATTTTGTATGCAGCTCTGGAATTCCCGAAAATTAGAAAAGTCGTGATAACATCATCGGTTCTCGCTTTGTTGCCTGTAGATGTTTTGACAGCCGGTAAAGAGGTCTCTATCAAAGGTGAAGTTGCCACGAGCTTATACAATGGTTCGAGGCTGACACGATATTTGACAGACAACATTGGAAAAACCATACCCGTTGATCTCGACATGTCCTTCCCAGAAGACCTCACTGGCCACGGCATGAAGTACGCCGCATCAAAGATCCTCGCACACGAAGCAACTCGAGACTTTTTAGACAAGAACAACCCTCAGTATATTCTGATTACCTTACATCCCACATTCGTTCTTGGTCATAGTCTCATCCAAGAATCCGCAAAGGATATTGGTGGCATAAATGGCCTGTTTTGGCTAAGTCTCTTTTCGGAGAAGCCTCTGATTCCTACAGCATGGGTTCATGTTAGAGATGTAGCAGATGTTCATCTTAAAGCCCTTACAGCTCCTGTCGAGTCTGGAAAAGAGTTTCTACTTTCAGCGCCAACTTTCTCTTGGGAGGAGGGGATCAGCTTTATTAAAACGCACTATCCGGCTCTAAGTTGTAAATTTGAGGCACCAGTTGAGGAGCAATGGAAGCTGGATGTGACCAACGCAGAAAATACTTTTGGTATTCAATGGAAAAATATGGAGACCATGATTCAGGATGTTATTGAACAACAGCTTACCTTCCAGAAGGAATGAGTTTATAGAGCTTATATATAGATACGACTTGCAACAAAACCGTAGGTCTCAATCAGAATAAACTCTCACTACCTCTCTATTCACAGACTTTGAGAGATATATTGCCTGAAGCGAGTGAAAGCTGTGTGTTGTAAATTGCCGCAACTGAGGCTTACCTAGTGCCCGGAATTATTCCTACGCTAGCAGTAGCTGTAAGATCTACCATCAGTATAGGTTAATTACCAAGGAGCCCATCCTATAGTATTGGGAGTTAATGATTGTCGTCATTAGAATTTAGTGTGATTACTAATTATAATCCGGCTGTGCCGACCTTGGTATGAGTAATCAGTAGAAGAACTGATCAACTCTCTTTAGACAATTGTAAGCAAATACGTATCTGTTCAGGGCATATAACTGTGTTTCCATCAGGAATCCATTTATACTAAATATCTGGTTTAGAGTTTGTTATTCCAAGTGATTAAAATATGGTAGATCTTCCCATTTACTCTTAGCTCTAAGCTTAGCTGAGTCGCAAACAGACAGACTGCATTGTTCTCCCTAGAAGGTTCCAGGGACGCACAGGGCGTCATTCATCCAAGATAAAGCAAGCCACTATCGAGGTACACCTGATCAGCTGGATTACCTGAGTTAGCATGTTGACTTGAGTAGCAGCGGCGAGCGCACCAGCGACTATCACAGCGTGCGTATCGTGCACGGAAGGATAACAAAATGGCCATTCTAACGAAACGCAATAATGAGCTGGAGGGCGCAATCGATGAGACTAGCAAGTCTATTTTAGAACTATCTGATATACTGTTGCAATCAAGTCTGCTCAATCAATATCCTCAAGTTGCTCAAGCTTTGCTTCGCGTTATGGAGAATTGTTTGTCCCCTGCTCAGGCAGGTCATCTGAATTCTACAGCAGAAGATATGGAGATCTCTGAGGAATCTAGCTCCTTTGACAGACCCCACTCTACCAAATTTGAGTCTCTAGAACAAGGAGGATGGTGGACTGGAGTATTTGCGAACTTCATGCAGACTGAAACGAACAATCATTCCAAACCCCAATCCCTAGCGACAGATATATTAGCTTTCAAACACCAATTAAAACAGACTCCAGACATCAACACACTAGCCCCGTACAGCGGCTTAAGCCCAGTCATTTCATCAACAATATTCTATTACCAGGGCTCTTCAGAATTTTCTAAACGCCTACTTCAGACCTGTTTCCAGAACGGTTACCAGCTTCTGACCAATCCGTTTACTGACATCAATAAAATCATACAAGTTTTTGGCTCAAATATTGGTAAGATTGATCAAAACAGATTGATAAGTTTCTTTCGGAATGCGCTTTCAGACATAGAAGGAAATGTCACTCAGTGTCAGACCCCTGTCTCTGCAGTTCTAGGCTATGAATGGAATAGCTATCCAAAATCACTGCAAGATGACTACCTCTATCTACGGGAGATTTCAGATAATATTCAATCAGGCCAAGAACTGTTAAATGTATATGGTGTTGAGGAAATGCTTCGGGGCAGAGGAATCGCGATAGATAGTGGTACTCCAACTGTTCAAGTATGGAATGCAACCTACTCATTAATATTTGACGTAAAGGCTTTTATTACATGTAGGTCTCTGACATTACCTAACAGAATGATACTGAGTTTGTATAGTCTTATCAGATGCTCCTATTTGTACAGGAAATGAGCCTTTGTTCCCTGTTTACCACGTAGAGGCAGCGGTACAGATGGCATCTGTGAGCAGCAAAACTGATGGATAGTACAGCCCTCTGTAGAACGTCATTCCGCATATATATAGACAGGTACTTGGGGAGTTACCCCCTAAGACTTCCTGGTTGTTGTCTCGCTCTGTGTTATCTTTGAAAGAGGGTGGGTCATGACATGCGTGGCCTTGGAAAGGCATAACAGAACCCAAAACCAATATTAGTTATATATTCTATAAACATCCTTGAGGTAAAGAATCAAAATAAAACTATGCTCATTCTAAAAGCTGAAATGTTTACAAAGAAATTATTATAGAAGTTATGCTTATAGTATAACAGGGAAGCACATAACTTCAATTATTGCCATTATAATATAACTTTAATTCATTTATTAATTTTGTGCCTAAAGTATAGAATATTCTTATAAGTTCTATATTGAATAATATAAGGAGTATTACATCAATTATATATACCAATCTTATATCAAAATTTACTTGCAGCTGTGCGTACTGCCTCTGGCGCACCCCGCACTCTTACGTGCGTGACATTTTGATTTATTTAATAAAGTTGTTCTGAATTGATATCAGTTATAAAACAAAGGGTTATAAAGCGTTGATATAACGGATTATATTTGTAACACTGGGACAGAAATGAGTGCGGAACGCACGTGAAGCACATAACGAAGTGTGGGAAAAAGCTGCTTATTAAACTATGTACCTAGACTGGGTGATATCTCCTCCTCTCGTCACGTGGTGACGGTATCGTGATAATATTTATCGTGATAATATTTATATATTGCTTAAACAGGTTTCATTTTTATTTGAGGCCTGGAGCCTCTATTTACCTCTATTTACTTGGGTGTTTCTGTAGAAGAGTAGACAAATTCAGTATCTAATAGCACATGACAAAAAGATTTTGGCTCTAGCTATTTAATATCGATCATTAATCTAATACCCTTTTGAACTTAGGTAGGGCTGAACTATTTCTTAGTAAATTTCGTTTAAGAGACAGTTATATTTGGGGCAAAGCATGTTTCGTATCCCCTTTTAGGACTGAATTTTCTTTCACAGCCATTCGGACAAGGATAGGTCTATATAAAAATATTAGCATTAAAAATATGTCCTTGAACAGGAAAAGGAATATAGAGGGTAAGAGACCGTACTTCGTTATACTGCCATGAGAATAGAGGATTAGTCTCATTTGTTAAAATTTGTCCTAGCATACTTGTTTGAAACCCTGGAAGCTGTCTTGTCTGCTGGAAGATATCATACGAAGAGAGGGTGATAACCCCCCAGCCTACGTTGTAGTTGTGTTGGATCGTAGTACCATAGATATACTCTTTAAGATTGTTAGTATGAGTCTTTATTTCTCTATTAGAATCGTGGAGGACTAAATCATACCTTTGAAACCAGCCCATCGAATAGCGCTGGCGCACATCGGACAGCTCTCCGCATTAGTATAAATGGAAAGCTCTCCCCAAGCAGCAAAAATCTGGGTCGCGGTCAAGTTCTTTGCTATAAATACAGCGGTGCATGCGTTTATTGCTGAGATCTCGCCATGGATTCTAGACACTGTGTCAGAATAAGTTCTTAAATAAAAGAAAATGGGGAAATTATTTTGGACAGGACGGAGGTTCAGAAGGGAGTAAAAGAAGAGCCAGAGCATACGTTGGATCTCCTGTTCTAAAGTTTGCCCCTTGACATACTATCTCATCCGAAGTGTGGTTAACAATTATTGTTCCATAGGCTGCAAAAGGACAAGGTCCGCTTTGCTTATAGAGAGCTTCATTTGCCTAAGCAGGAAATTTTAGTTCGGTTACTTATTAATAGAGCGGCGGGGAGAGGGAGGGCATATAGAAGTTTTGAGAGAGGGCAGGTTAATATAGAAATAAAAATACCAGACGCATATATTTCACTCGGGTAGAATAGGGTATACTATTTACAACAAGGCCACTCATATTTTGGTCGTCATTGGCCACAGTAAGTTCTTGGGTTGTGACCAAGGATAGTAAGAGGCTAATCATCGCGAAGGCGACGTTTTTAAACGCGGCCATTTTTGGTCAAAAGGTCTTAGCTGTAGAATAAGATTAGAATAGGTGTGATTGAAAAGATGAGCTGCAGTTGAACTAAGGAACATGGTGATAGACTTCTTTATAGTAGTTTTAAGCCAAGGGTGGAAAGTTATTGCCAATGGTATTTACAAATAATGTTATATCTTTTACCTAAAGTGGCATTTTGTGCTCTAAGATAAGAGATGCATACATTGAATTTTGACTATAAGAAGATTTCTTATCTTTCGACACTTAGCTAGCTCTATTTATGGCCTAGTCTATAAAATGATGTGAAACTATCTTTTGGTATAATCATAAGTGGGGGAAAAGTGGGTCCCTTATCTATAAGGCAACTAAAATATATATATTATATAATATAATAAAACATAATCCGCGTAGCAGCTCAACTTTATCCTACAAATAAGGTTATAACAAAGAATATGGTTTGTAAATTTTAACTTAACATAATACCTTATATAACGATTACAAATCTCAAGGTAAAGAAGTAAATAGATTGTATAAGACGAATTAAGATAAGATTCAGAGCTAAAGATCTAGATTCAAGCTGACTATATAAAAAGAAAAGTGGGTTATATAGCTGACAGCTTAGCGTAGCTCGCTTTGTACCTGGTCGTTTAATTAATGCCTAAGGCATAATATTACCCCACTTCAGCAAGGCACTTCAACCTTCCTCAAATATCTTAATCATTCTGATCCTTCCAAGTTTATATACGCTGTAAGTATAGTAGCTCAGTGCTTAAATATATAATCTAACTGCTTAAGTTCTCACAAACGTTTTAATTAAATTCAAGATTGGAGATAGGATGTCTATACGCCCACACATTACAACTATTCTCCCATGCACCAACTTAGCTTCTACAGTTCAGTTCTTTACACGGCTTGGTTTTATTGCTCCTTCAGAGGAAGAAATGCTCAAGTGGGACCGATACCTATTGCTCTCTCACCCTAATGGATCCGATATTCATCTAAGAGAGCTTGAACCGGCTGAGGAAGGGTGGCTAGAGCCACTTAAGAACCCCTTCGGCTTCTACGTCTATACCGAAGATGTAGAAGCACTGGCCATAGAGTTCGCTAATGAGATTATTGAGCCAGTGAAGAAACCTGAGATTAAGGAATGGGGAATGTTTGAGTTTAGTGTTAATGGTCCAGATGGATGTTTAGTCCGAGTTGGATGGCCGGCTGAAAGCATACAGATGGGCAAGAAGAGAGCTGCAGAGGGTAGGGAATAGCATAGTATGCATGCGTCGAACTCAGTGTATATAGTTACTATGTAGCATCACTAATTGTATTCTGATCGACTAGTCTATATGGTTTATGTATCGTCTCGCCTGCCTTACCCAATTGCTACCACTTCTCCTTCTTTCCTCTATCGCAATTATAAATCTGGGGTTTTATATCTGTGTTAAATTTTTTTACAATTTATATACTCATCTTAGGAGGCCCACTCCAAACGATAGCAGTGGGACTGTTCAGTTCACTCTCCACGTCTAAATCAACATTTCTAGCTACCCAGTATGGATTCCAGTTATTATGGGCTTGGGTTCGGCTTTAATCTTAGCACGATCTTAGTAATGGTTCTGATGTTTGATGAGGAGAAATATATCTGTAAGTCTTCTTTTATGTAACCTACCTAGAAGCTATCAAGGCTAACGCGAGTAACTAGCCTTTAACATGGCTGGAGTCATAAAAGTTCGAGCGCCAAGCGGAAAAATTGGGCTTGCCGCCTGCTCTGCAGTCTTGATCAATCATTTCAAAACACAAGCTGCCTAGTTCTTGAAACCGGATCAGATACAAATAATATTTCTGTCCTCGAGCATCATCACATTGCTACCTCCACAAGATTAAATACAGGAAAGAATGGAGTTTGCAAATGAGTATTCCGAGCAAACGAGAGCCATGCTTCATTTCCTTATGGCTCTATATGCGAATGATCCCGGTCATGTAACTAGGTTACGTGTACCGTTTGTGCCTCATTCGGGTATATCATTACTACCCTATACGTAGTTAATACAATCAATGATTACAACCGAATACAACCAGCACTTACGTGATATACGTAATGGTGTCCCGTATTCAAAGTGAATCGACAATATCTGAGGAGAATGATATTGCAAAGGCATGACTCCCGGATTTGTATGATTTATCTAACCAACCACCCACCCCCCTCCCCCTGAATAAATAAATCAATGTAAAGTCAGAGTATGTGCTTGTTTTGTTAGCTTTCAGCATCATAAACTTCATTGTTAATATCTTCTGGATAACTCTTCCTTGTCGTAATACCGACTCCAGCACATTCAAATCAATAACACTTTCTTTGAGAGGAAGCGCGTCACTCTCTATCTTCCTATTCCTGATTCTTCCTATTCCTGATCCACCTTGCGCACTCATTTGCTTCCTACTTAACCCATGACCCTACTGGTCCCTTCCCGAATGCTTAGGAAAAGGACATTTCACAATCAATTTGCCCATGGGGCTTTTCTTAATGGACTGAAATAAGTGCGGTTTGATTTCTGGTCCCAAAATCGGGATCTCACCTAAGTCGAATATAGAAACCCCACCAATTTAGGGGTTGGTTATTCAGTGACAACGGTCCTAGTCAGGATCGCCGCCGTCTGGCATTTTCGTTACAATAGGTATCGGCTGTGTGGACTAGTAATCGTGTTTTATCGTGAATAATCTCCTATACTGGATGTTCCCTGCTTACCAATGACTCGATGAGCAGTTCCTGAACCTAAGAGCTTAAAGAAAGAAAAGATTACAGACAACTTCCACAAAGATTAAGCTCTTCTCTTTGGGCCCTGCTAAAAGGCTTCTCTGCCTGTGCAGATGTGATTTACAGTTGTGACCGTGATTCCTTACAAAGAACATACTTTCCCACCTCTAACTTTAGCAAGTTTATGATGTACACTTTTTTTTTGTAAGTATGGAAGGTATTTAGTTGGCTGGACTAAATCAGAGTTCGATTGAAGGTGGTTACTGCAAACTATTTTCTTCGTTAAATTATTTATACCCATTGTGCTCCTTATACACCTTGAACGCCTTGTACCCCCTGTACCCCCTGTACACCTTGTACACCTTGTACGCCTTGAGTGCCTTGTTTTCCATTCAACCCATCTCTTCCATCTCTTCCATCTCGTCCATCACGCCCATCACGTCCCCTAGGTCCTTCAGCTCCTCGTGGGCCTTGCTGCCCCTGGGTACCCCGCAAACCGTCTTCGCCCTGGGCTCCACGTAGCCCCGGTACGCCTTGCAAGCCGGGTGGTCCCGGATATCCATGTGCTCCTTGAGTGCCAGGGCTTCCATCAATACCAGGGACTCCTGGAACTCCCATTGGACCAGCCGGGCCTCTCTGTCCAACGTCTCCCGGCTGTCCAGGTGGTCCTTGTGGTCCAATATCTCCTTGTGGCCCCGGTAGGCCTGGCGGACCTCTGTATGACTGATGATAGTGTTTTCTCCTACGCAATCTCTGACGATAATAGACAATAAACAGTAATACCATCCCGGAAATAATACAACCTACTATAACTCCGATTGTAACTGCTGATGGACTATCTTTATTGCCATCGACTACCTCTTCACTGTGGGGAATGTATTGAGTCTGAGAAGTAGTCATGATGTTTTGTTCTGTTTCCGTAGCTTTTGCTCCACTTCCCAATGATATCGTAGTGGTATAGGTAGTATATTGTTTCGTTATACTAAGAGTGACTAAATATGCGGCACCTAGATCTCTCTCTTGTGGTGTAGGGTGATCTAGAGTTATCATTATTCAAACGCTCCCTATTCAAAGGGCAGTAATTTTAAATAAGTCCAATCCTTTGATGCAGTGAGGGCACACTCCTTCAAAGTTGCAAGATGGCCTAGCTGATATATACATGAAGTATGTAGCAAGACTCCAATTAAAGGTGTGGTACCAGATAGACTTAGCCATACTGAAGTAGTGCTCAAATATATCCCAGTATACATATTGTAAGTTTATCGTAATGCAGTTTCTGGTAATTTTCCAGGTCTTAGAAGAAGATTCAATAATACCATGCAAAAGGAGAGCGTATTGAAGTACACCATCAATGATGCAAGAGCATCCGATGGTGTGGTCATTGGTCCGGGAGTGAACGTCCTATTCCATAACCCCGCCCCACCGTACCTTTTCGGAGACGTGGACATTCAGGATTGGTTTCTGTACAGTCTTAGTCTAAAACGAGATGGCAGTAATGCTTACCGTGCAGCTTTTTCCGAACAGACTTGATAAAGCTAGGTTTACAAGTTCTGTATGACTGAAAGCGAGATTTTATAAGTTGACTTAATTATCGTTACTTTAAGGATGAAAGGCAGCCAAGAAGCGTAGCTTATCATAATACGGACTGATCTCAGATGTTCTGAAGGCACCGGAGAAATTCACGCTACTACCCTCCCTATCTCTATAGCGTTCTTGTTCTTATAATTTCAAATTCATGTAGACAGGACGCCGATGATATCTAAAGTTCTTCTCACTGTATTTCAATGCCAAATCGAAGTAACGATAAAGCGTATTCATTCAATGTTACTTACAGGGACGCCGAAAACGTATTCTATTTGTATGACCCAGTCAAAATTAAATAGGGTTCTTTCCTAGAGCGTGACTACGCAACTCACAAAGAAAATTGAGATATTTATTGTTCACTGTTTGCTCAAGAAAACAAATTTAAAGTCGACCTACGGTGTTATTAATGAATCATATCATAAGCTTGTTCTCGTACAGTAATGCTATCGAATTTCGAGGAAGTGCGGGCCCACAGTAAAGGATTTATTTTCAAATTTCCAAGCAACCTAAGAAAAGTCCAAGACTCCATACAGTAACAACGTTAAAAAAGTTTCATCGGGTAAAACAGACGTCATAAAACCGGTTCATATACTCTTGGCCTAGTCAAGAAACACATAAAATACCTGTTGCCTCAATCTACAGAGATACACAGAAATACCATCACCTCTCTTTGAACTTAACACAACATGTGGCCAGCGAACAGAAAAGCAACCCGGGCGGCAAAGACTGTGGAATTAACAGACTCTGACAGAGTGCGGATGCTCGTGCTTGAGACTGACCAGGTTTTTGATTCCACAGCTGAACGTAAAGGAACCTTTGGGCAAATATTCCATGACCTATTCGCCAAGGCTGGTGCAGAACATGATCCTAAGATAGAAATACAAACAACGATGAGGTTCATCGTTGAAAGTGAAGGTGGCAAGATTCCAGAGATGTCGGATCTCGATAATATTCAAGCCATCTTAATTACTGGAAGTAAATACGATGCGCATGGAAGTGATGAGTGGATCCTCAAGCTCTTAAAATGGATTCAGCGTATGTTAATCACATTCCCGGAATTCTGAGTTTTTCGCTATTCAAATTAATCAGATTCCAGATGTCTGGCAGACATATCCCGAGATTCGTTTCAGCGGTGTATGTTTCGGACACCAGATTTTGTGTCGAGCATTGGGATCAACAGTTGAGCCAACCAAGGGCTCCAAATGGGAGTTATCCTACACAGCTATCAATTTGACACCACTAGGCGAGGAATTGTTTCAAAGGAAATCGCCAATTCACCTTCACCAGATGCATCAAGACCATGTCATAAACGCCCCATCTTCAAACACTAGCAAACTTATTATGGATGACGAAGAAGTATATATTTGGGGAAGCTCAGATACAACTCCAATTCAGGGAGTTTATCTCAAAGACAGGTTATTCACTAGCCAGGGTCATCTTGGGTATGATGAGAAAATGGTAAGGAAGCATGTAGAGCATAGAAATGAAAAAGGCTTGGTTGAGAATGATACCAAAGTGGAGGAAGCAATTGAGAAATCTGGGTGGAAACATGACGGTCAGGTGGTCGCTAATTCTATCTTAAGATTCTTTCATGGAGATGATCGGGAACTTTCTTGATCTAGCATACACCTAGCCAAAGCACATGAATATTTTCGCGAATATTTTTGTGTTTCCTTTACACAAAGTTGGAGATTTACACAAATTTAGATATTGTTTTTTTAATTATCCATTATACAGTATACAACCCGACCACGACCCTACATGACCTAGTAAATTAAAACTAATCAGTGATATAGACGAAGATAACGCCCAGTTGAATATTTCACATACTATAATAGACTATGTAAAATTATGTAGGTATATGCGGTGCATTATACTGGCCGTCCGGTCTTTTGAATGTTGTCGAAAGCTTCAGCAATATTAATTTAGGTTCTCATACCACTTAGACACCCATTACTTTACTGCACTAGACATACTATTGATTATCTCGCATCTGAAGTTTGAGCAAACAGGCTGTGTGGATGCCTGTAGCCATCTCTGATATATACTCCATACCCACAGCCCACTTAAACTCAACGAAGAGAAGATTTCACGTAAGCCATTCCCCGTTGGAAATATTATATTCCAAGTTTATTTTAGCTCGGCCCTACTCGAAATTAAGTAAGGTGCATGAGTCTAATCCAGCATACTATTGTATTCAAAAGCCATGAGAGATTTTCCACCCAGCCCTAAGGATGAAAAGAAAAGTGCAGCGCTTAGCCTGGATGTCCGAATGGGGTAGGTCACTTGTGTATCTGTTGATTGCGATTATCTCAGACTACAATACTTCAAAGACAAGCTACTGAGATTTGACACTTGAGAGAATCGAGTCCACTAAGCTGGTCCTGGAGTTGTGCCGTCGTGTTCCGTACGCTTCTCGTTAACCTTATGTCCAGAAGAATCAACTCAGCGATCTTGTTTGCACTCGAATTGAACTATGGCATAGCCTGCCTTGATAAGCTCCATTTCACAATTCTTGCATACTACTCTCATATTCTAAGTGTACTTATTTTTCTTGCCACATTCATAGGACACTTTTGAACGCATTCATGACTATCCTCCGACATATCGGTCCATCCTTGCTCGTACACACCCCCACACAAGAACTTCTTCGTTTTCCAATAGCACATAATTGTGACTTCGGTTTGATGGCCGACTTTGATTACAAATATCTGAGCAATGCAATGGGGTTTTAAGAATGATGCTTCATTTTAGGCTCAATCAATACACGGTCCTAGCTCATTCGATAATAAACATATATGTCTATTGAAGAAGGGGTGAACTACATTACAAAGCTTGAGACTGACATTTCTAGTTGTTTACAATGATGTCAACTTAGCTGCTAGGGAGATGTAGCTCAAGACGAACCATCAGCTAGCGGAATGTCAAGTCTGGCCAATAGATGTCTATATTTTGAAATTTTACGAAAAAGAAAGAAGCATGAAGGTATTTTGATGGTAATCTGTACTGGTCTTAAACCACTCGATTGCATGCGTATACGGTCCAGCCCAATCGACGAAGCTCTTCATTTGGTGTTCCTAATGAGCTTCTTAAGCAGAGCGGTTGTGACAAACAACCTCAATGTTAATTCCAATGACAGGATCGAAAACGAACGCGGCATAATAACCGGGATGATAATGGTCTCTGGGACCAGGAGGGCCATTGCATGTAGCTCCAGCCTTCAATGCGGCGGCATGGAAAGTATCGACGTCGCCATTCACTGTACACTCATCAGTCATGAATTGCCAATCTAGATAGAGCTATGCAAGATGAAGTTATACAACATACCCTCAGCCGTGAAAGCAATATGGTTTCTCTTGAGAGCGAGTTCAAGTGTCTTTGCATCAACATCAGCGGAGTCCAAGCCCGTGAGCCAAAAATATGGGTGGAATTCGCCAAGTCCGACGACATTAGGAACAGGACGTATGATTTCTTTGAATCCTGCTAGGGAGGTAGTGAGGAAGGTAATGAGCCCCTCGAACTTGGACTGCGGGACTGCGAGGCAAAAGTGATCGATTGGCATAGTTGTCTTTTGGTGTTTCGGATCAAGTTGTAGTTTTTATTCCCCTTGGAGTAGTTCGAATATTGTTGTGAACTTCGAGACTTTGACGTAATTAATTAAATCAACTCGTTAAAACGGAAGAACGAGGAAGCTACCCCTTTATACTTTGGGACCGACAGATACTCACGAGGCTATTGGATGTCGGGAGTTGTTGTTTATGCAGCGAAGGATCCGTAACCTGGTATCCTGTTCCACAGCAGGGGCGCACTTTAACTTTTCCCGTGAGATGATAATTGGAAGGCGCGACGCCGATTCAACGCCAAAAAACGTGACTCATAGTCAAACCACAGGCTTTAACCAAACAGGAGCGGATGATATTCTTGGCTCCGGCATTTTCTGTTCTCCGAAGTCCATAGTGGTAAATGGCTATCTCGGCCTCCAGCTATGTTTTTGGGATGGACATTGTACACTCCTCTCTGCAGCCCCAATAGCGTAGTGATATTACTAGAACATAGGTCAAAGTTAATTTGTCTTTACCCACCCGGATTCAAGAACTTATAAATAGCTCACTACCCGTACTCCGCTTTTTGATATAGCGGAGTTGGTTTGGGGAATAGCTTTGCAATTAGTTGTGAAGTAAAAGAAACAATCAATGGATTAACACTACCACTTGGATGCCACCAGGATTACTCGATATGATATTGCTTTGAGCTTTATGAATAACCACGATAGCACGAATAGACATCATCTAGTCTCAAAGAGAGCGAGGTGAGTAATCAACTATGATATTTTGCGATACACATAATACGTCCGCTGTTGTCAACATATGTAGTTTAGGTGTTACCTAGAGGTGGACTCGGCTTTGTAGGAGTATATAGATGAAAATTATGTCGCATATATTTTATTGTCCACTAGAGCCATAATTCCATCATATGCTTAATCTACTCGAAGACTTTCTTCCAGACCCACAATGACCGAGAGTTAGTATAACTTTTCATTCCAGTCATGCCCCATTCACTACCAATACCGCTAGATTTGTGCCCACCGAATGGAACATTTGGAGCAACATCAAAATGTGAGTTGACCCAGACGCTGCCAGCGGATAGTTCTCTAGCCAGTCGTTCTCCACGTGCAAGATCCTTTGTCCAGACTGATGCTCCTAGCCCGGTTTCACCACTGTTGGCTCGCTGCAGCACATCTTCTTCGTTGGACCACTTCAACATAGGAACAATAGGCCCGAACGGCTCCTCAGTGACAATACGAGAATTCTCTGGCGGGTTATCTATAATTGCTGGAGTAATGAAATATCCCTTGGAACTCTTCCTGACTCCTCCTGCAAACGCTACAGTCCAAGAGCATTTGCCTATCTCCGAATACAAGTCTTTCACCTTTTCATATCTTACTTGGTTTAGTTCATTTCTAAGATTATTGGATTAAGATTGGCATAACTTACTGCATGCTATTCTGCAACGGACCAACAATGACATCCTCCTCAAACCCATCTCCGGTCTTGATCGTCTCAGCAAACTTCACCATCGCATCTCGGAACTGATCATAGATCTTCTCGTGCACATAAAGGCGTTTCACAAGCATGCAAATTTGTCCAGAATTCAAGAAAGCAAGAGTGGTTATCTTAGGGACGATCTTGTCGACATCCACATCCTCACAAACGATTGCTGGGTCATTTCCTCCAAGCTCAAGAGTAATGCGTTTTAATGTTTTGGCACAACTCTCCATAACCTTTTTCCCGGTTGCGATTGACCCTGTGAAACTGATCTTGTCTATACCGGGATGCTCCGTCAACATTGGGCCTAAATCATCACCGCCACTCAAAACCTGAAACACGCCAGGTGGAAAGATAGACATGCCAATCTCTCCGAGTTTAAGATCACAATACGGCGTAAACGGGGAGGGCTTCATAATGAAAGTATTTCCTGTAAGAAGTGCAGGACCAACTTTTCCTAACCCAAGGAGAACGGGCCAATTCCAGGGAACAATACCACAGCAAACTCCGATGGGTGGGAAAGTTTGTACAATCCTCCGTTCGTCATTCTCATCGAGTAGCTCGTCTTTGACTTCCATTTTCGCAAATGTTCTCAGCCATTCCAGGGACAGGGTGAGCTCGGTGTTAGCAAGACCTATAGGCTTCCCTTGTTCTTTGACCAGCAATTTCTCAAGCTCGCCTTGGTTGGCTTCGATGGCATCGGCGAAATCCAAAAGTAGGTTTGCTCTTTCTTTGAAGCTAGTTTTAGACCATGTCTTGAACGCCACTCTGGCATATTCTACAGCCTCGTCTACATCTGCATGCGTTGCTACAGGAACTTCATATAAAGCTTCTGCGGTAGATGGGTTGATGGAATGGCGAGTTTTCGTAGTGGCTATAATTTTATTATTGATAATATTGCCAGCGAATGTCTAATATGCACAAAACAATTAATCAATTATGAAAGTACGTGTATTCATAGCCTAACTCACTGTCATATCTATAATTGCAGCCATTGTAAGAGAATTCAATTTGATCCACCGAAATACTTATTGGTGGTAGAGCTAATACTACTGGTGAAACTCTTGCAACACTAATAGAAAGATCCTTTGTGTAGTGGTGATTAATATCTGAATGTCGACCCAAGTGGACCAAGTTATTGTCAGAAAGAGAAAATGAGAAGGGGAAGTGTTGGGGCGGGGTTGATATA
>Ga0247807_10000514_pt1 | contig 24028 bp, 27 predicted proteins | sample UWRJL074202C1_FD_179931 | JGI IMG/M metagenome (GOLD analysis project Ga0247807, IMG submission 179931) | Plant litter microbial communities from Arlington Agricultural Research Station in Wisconsin, United States - UWRJ-L074-202C-1 | ecosystem: Environmental > Terrestrial > Plant litter >...
TATTACTAATATAATAATAGCGAGTTTAGAATTAACTATATTTTTCTTCATGTACGAATAGTACCATATTAAGGCTTAAAGGAATCTTTCAAGGTAATGAAATCCCGCTTCAACGTTACCGTATCGCTACTAATTGAAGCAATATAGCCTTTTTCGCTCGGTGCAACAACATCTTTAATGACATTAAATAGCAAGATAAACTTTGGCGTACCCGTAACTTCAGCAACCCTAAGTAACTTATCTACAAGCTCTTTGGTTTGCTGCTTTTGAGGTTTTGATTGGGTTGGGGCAACGCGCTTTATAATGACATAGCCTACAATTAACAAAGTGGTTATAACGAAAATGGCCACAAAAAGAAGTACCAATGCTATTGTCCACCAAGGGTTAATTGTTATTAGCCAAATTGATAGCGCCAGTAAAATAACGGCAATTATTAAAAAAATAATCACCACTGGAAAATACAAACGGCCTGCAAATTCTGCAGCAATTGAACGTATAGCTAAAAGCGCGGGTTTTAAATTCATACTCTTATTGTAGACTATGCAACCTGCACACTTGCCAAATATTCTTCAAACTCTTTTAGCTTAAAAGACTCTTCAGGGTTGGTTGCAATTCGCTTATAAAGTACTTCTCCAACTCGGTTAACAACAACTGTGCCGCTTTGTTGAATAATACCAAGAAACCTCTTGCCTAAGCCCGCAAGCGCGTGTGCGTTACCATCACTCCACATAACAGGAATCGTTAAGTTATTGCGCAGTGCTACGGTACTTGCCGCTGCGGCATTTTCCGGTACGATAACAATAATGTCTAAATTACGCTTTTGAAGTTCCGGTAAAAGCTTTTCAAGCTCACGAGTATGACGATTACACTGCGGACAATTCGAAGCACGCATAAAATACAAAACCGTACTTCGATTAAGTGAATCTGGAAGGTTAAATTGTTCAGTACCGTTTTGCAGTGATAATATAAGTTTTGCAGTGTCCATGTTGCCCCTTGGTAATTATAAATTAAATATTAATGATCTGAATTTGGAACTAAGTACCTTTTTTCAAAAGTAGTATTACACATCAAGCCATACCCAACATTCTGTTACGCCACCATTTGTCACAGAATACGGAGACCCTCCTACTAGATCACGCTGGGTTGACGTTTGATTTGTCATTCTAAGTACTGGCAGCTGACAATTCTGGTCTACACCCTCTAATCGATATGATAGAACACTATAGTAATCTCTTAATGGTCCTCCGTTAATAGTAAAGCGCATACCCGTTTTAGAATATTCATAAAAAGCAACAAATGGTGCAGATGATGTCACACTGTTTACGCCACTAAAATTTCGTTGCACTGTAGGTGTGTAATTCATACTGTATTTAGATTGGGTACGCAGCGCGTCGTAAAGCGCTTGGTTAATAGGCGTAGTAGAGGTTGCACCGTTGTCGTACACAACATATCGGCAGCTAACAGTAGCCGTAGGGTCAACATCTTGGTAATCGGTGCCTAAGCATTGTCCATCACTATTTCCAGTGACGAGCATTTGATACACTGGCCCTTTGCCATATTCGGCTTCATATAAAAGAAAGTTCTTTTGGATTGCGCTCGCGGCTTGAACGCGTACTGTATTACGTGTTCTTTGTTGAATACCCTGATAGCTGACAATGGTAATTGAAGCTAAGATAGCAATAACAACAACTACGATAAGTAATTCAACAATTGTAAAGCCGCGTCCATATCGAGAAGATAAATTCACTACATATATTTTACCATAAACGGATTGACTGTGCGGTTAATGGTATAGTTAACACATGTCAAATATTTCTTCCGCCCTACAACCTCAAATTATCTTAGGCGTGGCCGCCCACCCCGACGATTTGGATGTTGGCGCCGGCGGCACACTCGCCACTTTTGCAGCACAGGGAGCTGAAGTACATTACCTTATTTTAACCGATGGCGGCAAAGGTTCCGACGATCCCTCTATGACTTCGACGCAGCTAACGGAAATACGACACAACGAGCAACGAACTGCGCTTGAAATTATTGGCGGAAAATCTATTACTTTTCTTGATTATCCTGATGGCGAATTGGAAGTGACCATGGAGCTCAAAAAGCAAATTGTTAAAACAATTCGCACTATAAAACCAGATGTTGTCATTACCATGGACCCTACGGTTGTTTATTCGGCGGCTAACGGAATCATTAACCACCCCGACCATCGTGCTGCAGGCCAGGCTACCCTCGATGCCGTGTTTCCTCTTGCCCGCGATCGGCTGACTTTTCCTGAATTACTTGCTGAGGGTTATGAACCACATAAAACAGCGACCGTTTTAATGGTTAACTTTAATGAGAGTAATTTTGCTGTCGATATTACTCATTCATTCGAAACAAAAATAAAAGCACTTAAAGCGCATGTAAGTCAGTTCGGTAATTTAGAAAATGTCAGCTGGATACATGACATGGCCAAAGAACAAGGCAAACAAGCTGGCTATGAATTAGCCGAGAGCTTTGTGCGCATTGATATTAAATAAGCCAGTGCCTGGCGTCAGCAACTGCTCACGCCAAGCTACATTAATAGTTAATTATTAGAAGCTAGTTTTTTTGCTTTACCTTGTGAACCGATAGAGATTTTTACTTTTTTTGCTTCAGGTCGTTCTACTGGAACCGTAATTTTCAAAATGCCCTTATCCAACTCGGCCGAGATAGTATCAGCATTGGCACCTTCCGGCAACACAACTCGCCTTGCAAAACTTGCTCGGCTTTCACGCATCATGTAGCTGCGTTTTTTATCACCCTGCTCATCAGAGGATGAAGTTTCACCGGTAATTTCTAGTACACCATTACGAATATTGATATCGATATCTTTTTCGTCAAAGCCAGGAGCATGCATCTCTACAACCATATGTTTATCGTCTTCACTGTAAATATCTAGTGAAGGCATTCGAAGCATGTTATTCACACTAGCTGGCGTTTGCCAAAGATTATCAAATAATTTATCAAACTCTTCAAAAGCTGAAAGACCAAGAGAAGAGCTTGGTCGTCGAATTAAATTAGCCATAAATCTACTCCTTCTTCAACTTTCCGCAAAGTATGAGTCGGGGTGATGCAGCCAGAGTATTCGGCTATCGTTAATGCATCTCTCAACCCCATGAATATATTTACGGAGAAGTGACAGACATTAAATTGTTAATTGCTAGTGGTTTCCCACTACTTCTTTTATACCAAAATTAGCACTCTCGAGTCAAGAGTGCTAAGTAGTTTATTGAAAAAATTACAATATGTTCATGGTACCCCGGACAGGATTTGAACCTGTGACCTTAGGCTTAGAAGTCCTACTTTAACTTCCGTATAATGAGTATGCACAAGAAGTAAGAGTGTTCGAGTGTAAGTATTTCGGAGCAAATGAGTGGTTCTGTTATGTTCGAATCTCCCTGGAATAAAAAATCAGAACCGAATTAACAGTTCTATTTTGATTAATGTCGAATTTGGTACAGCGTTATTGCTGAAGTTAGAAACCTTATTAGCTATTTAACTTGACTAAGGATTATACAGTTACCTTTCATACGTAATTTTTCAGTATAATATTCAGCGAATTATTGGGCGGCTGCGACTCCTATAAACCATGCAACTGCCGACACTACAAAGAAACCGATGAATGTTAACATTACTGCTATTAAAATATTACCCAACATGGCAATAAACTTATTTTCACTGTTCTTTGTAAACTTCCTACCAATTCCGATTCCTCCTACAAATAGAAGGATAACAATAGGTAGTATCATTGCTTTAGCATCAAAGTTATCGGGAGGAAACAATAATAAAAATGATGCTGATATTACAGTTAACAGATAAATTATCAAGCCTACTAATGCAAATGTAGAATCGTGTGAAGATGTATTGGAGATGTTATTATTTGACATAAGTTCATATTAACATAAGGGTTTCTCAAGTACCAATGTATCCGACATTAAGCAGTTCCCTCCCCGACACGGCATGTACCGTAATCAGGGAGGCTGCTTGATAACTCTATCTACAGCGCCATGAATATGGGCTGCTGGCGTTCGTGAAGTACGCGGCGTTCGAGTACGAGTACCTGCCGTAGACCACCATGCAATAGTAGTTGACGTCTGCGTCGAACCATGGGCCAAGGACACGCTGCTCAGGGTAGGCCCTGTTCCAGCACTTCCAGCCGTAAACGCTGTTAGAGTTGTTGACGAACGCTCCGTAGGACGTGTTGCCGTAATTCTGCTGGCACACCAGATTCATATCGACGGCCTCGTTTGCAGCAGATGCCGCCTGAGGCACCGCTAAGATTGCTCCAGCAGCAATGGCGATCATGGCAAAGATGCGAGCCGCCTTAATTTTAAAAGACATAACACTCCAATGTTATCAAGCTGTTGGGATATCCAACGCATTCACTTTAAAATAAGCTAATAAAATTTACAAGTACTTTTTACATCATTTATCAATAACCGCATATCTATACATTCTGATCAATAAAACTAAGTAAAATGCGCAATAATTACAAAATGGTACCCCGGACTGGATTTGAACCAGTGACCTTAGGCTTAGAAGTCCTCTGCTCTATCCAACTGAGCTACCGGGGCGTATCTGTTATTATACCAGTCATTTACGTTATAATAGATAATGAAATAAGGAGGACATATATGCAAGATAATGGACCAAACCCCTACGTTGTAAACATTGAAGAGCTAACGCTCGAAAATAACAATTTCCGCACTGCTGCTTGGACTGGTGGTAACTTACAAATGACCCTCATGTCTATTGAGCCAGGTGATGACATAGGCTTAGAAGTTCACGCCGACCACGACCAATTCTTACGTATCGAACAAGGTCTCGCTACGGTTCAAATGGGACCAACTGAACTTGACCTCGAAACTTGGGATGCTGAAGATGACTTTGCTATCTTTGTTCCAGCTGGTATTTGGCACAATGTCACCAATACCGGTACTGAACCACTCAAGCTTTACTCAATCTACTCACCACCCGAGCATGAACACGGCACCATTCACGAAACCAAAGAAGATGCTGACGCGGCTGAACTCGAAGAACAATAAAGTCAGTTCAAAATAAAACAACTCCCAATCTGTTAATCTATACAATATACTTGACTTTTTATCATACTTATGGTAATATGTTTGTTGAGAGATTAATTTTGGGAGTTTTTATGATTTCATTCGTAAAAGGTATTATCGTTATATCTACTGTACTAGGCATGGCACTTATCGCTAGCCCAGCAGCTCACGCAACTAACAACCAACCATCTTGTGTTGATGGTAATGTACGAAGCAATTTGTCAGTAACTTGGAAAAATAACGGCAGTGTTACTGTTGGTACGGTTAATAATAAACCGTTATGTAACGACACAACTGTATACTTTTCATCATATACAATGCCTGACAATTATAACGGTCAGGGTTTCAACAACAACCCAACCGCTACACCACAATCAATTTTTGATTCAACTTCTGTTGTTCTTAAAAAAGGTGCAGTTGCCCCAACTGCAATGAAAATTTCACTACCTGAAGCTTGTAAGAATATTCAAGTTGATGTATATTATGGACCAAAGATTACAACAGTGACTGAAATAGGCCACGGCAACCAGTACATAACCGGTAAAATGTTGGTTAAAACTGAAAAGGTATGTGCACCAACCACTCCTGAAACGCCGGTTACTCCTATAGAAGCACAAACACCTCCTACTCCGACTCCTGAAGTTATTGTCACCCCACCTGTTGTTTACGAATTACCACGTACAGGTACAGGTGTGAGCCTTATTGCAGCAGGTACAGCACTTTCAGCTGCGACATATGCTGCGGTATACGTTGGTACAAAACGCCGTTAAGTTATCGTTTAATAAAAAAGAGACCATCGCGGTCTCTTTTTTTATTTGAATCAATCTAACCTGGAATGATAAGTCCGAGCAAAATCCAACTAGCGTCGTTTTTTACGATTGACATAATTGAAGCAAAAATCGTCGTTGCGCCGGTAAGGCCAGCTAAAAGACTCAACCACCCGATGCTTGTAATATTAATCACAGCAAAGGCGAGCAAGGCGACACCAATTAATAAAAGCACTGAACTTATAAATACCAATGCCCAGTTTCTGTTAGTATTCGTAATTTTATCTTTTTTCATAAATACAGTATATCAAGCCCAAGGGCTACTATTGCCAGACTCGTGTTTTATTCTTATCTTCCTTTGCACGAAACGCTTTTTCTAAATCAATATCCAACCTATTGCAAAGGTCAATCACAAGCCAGAAAACATCCGCCGCTTCTTCTTCAACTTCATGTTGCTTGCGTGACATGTCAATTTTTTGACCATTCGTTTTGCGAATGGCTTTCGCCAACTCTCCTACTTCTTCAACTAATAAGAGGAAAACCTCAGATACAGTCTCTTTATCGAAACCACGTTCAAGAACCATGGCTTGCATATAGGTTTGATAGTCTTTGAGAGTTGGGTTTTCGGGAAGGTCGAGGGTATTCATTATTTAATAATACCACTCATACATTAACCTACGTATTGTGCTGCATTATTTTGAATACATGAGCTTCACCAGCGCCTGAATTTGGTGACAATAACAGTAATTCAGAATTACCAAAGTGGAATAACGTCAAGACATCTTTCCAATCAAGACCGTAATACTCTGCATAAATCATCTTTCCAAAATCACCATGAGTAACAAGTAAGATCGAACCGTTTTTATATTGTTCAGTAATCTTATCAAGTAGTAGCTGTGCCCTCTTCAATAAATCTGGAAATGTTTCGGCACCTTCGGGTGAAAGAAAGTAGGTTATCGTTTCGGTTTTAATAATGTCCGGTGCGCATAATTCCTCTATTTTTGACTGTTCTAATCCAGTCATGCTGCCAAAATCTCGTTCAATTAGTTCAGGCATAACTTCAGGGTTTGGAAAATTGTTAACAGATGCAATAATTTCGGCAGTCTTTAATGCCCTAACTAAAGGAGAGCTAAGGACTACATCAAAAACCAGACCTGCATGTTTAATTTTATCCGCAACTTCTTCTGCTTGGGCTATACCGATTTCAGTAAGGGGTAGATCTCGATGACCATTAAGTATGCCATTGGCGTTATCTTCATTTTGGCCATGGCGAGCAAGATATATATTTAACATCTTCCTATAATAACAAAGAGGCTCCATTTCTGGAGTCTCTTATAATCTCATGGTGCGGGCGGAGAGAATCGAACTCTCATCGTTTGCTTGGAAGGCAGACATATTAGCCATTATACGACGCCCGCATAAGTAGGTATTGTAGCATATTTCCATCTAGGGCTCAATCTGTTACAATAGCTACTGTTCGGCGTGTCCGAGCATTTACAATTTGGCGAATGTAGCTCAATTGGTTAGAGCGCCGGTTTGTGGTACCGGAGGTAGTGGGTTCAATCCCCATCATTCGCCCCAAAATTATTAAATAACTCTCATTCCGAGAGTTATTTTTATTGTTTAGAGGGGCGTATTATTAGCAATGCTATCGGCCTGAGATTTTCTATCCAGGATAGAACTTACTTGATCGAGCGTAATCTCAATTGAGCCGCCTGCCGATACTTCATTAGAAAGTAGTAACTTAGCCACCGTATTTTCAACTGCACGTTGTACTACTCGACGCATTGGCCGCGCACCAAGCCGAGGGTCATAGCCAGCATCAACCAAATATTCTTTAGCATCTTGCGCGACAGAAACGGTAATTTTTTGTTGAGCGAGATTCTTATTTACAGATACCAGAATCAAATCAACGACTCTGAGCAACTCAGGTTTAGTGAGTGAACCAAATACTACAAGCTCATCAAAACGGTTTAAGAATTCAGGGTGGAATAAGTGACTACTAATAAGCTCGTCGATAAACGTTTCTTCAAACTGCGCCAATGAATATCCTCTGCCTAGGTATTCTTGAATGCGGTCAGACCCAGCATTACTGGTGGCAATGACGACCGTGTCGCGGAAACTAACTTCACGGTTACGGACATCGCGTAAGATACCCTCATCAAGTAACTGCAGTAATGTCGAGAGTACACTTGGGTGTGCTTTTTCAATCTCATCGAGCAGCACTACACTAAACGGCTGCTTCATTACTTGGGCGGTCAAACTGCCTGAATCTTCAGATCCATCAGCAATTAAACGAGCAACATCACTACTTGAAACGAATTCGTTCATATCAAGTCGAATAATATTACGTTCACCACCAAAATATACAGCTGCCAGCGACTTCGCGAGCTCCGTCTTACCCACACCTGTCGGACCTAAGAACAAAAACGTACCAACAGGCCTATTTTGGTTGCGTACGCCAGAGCGTGCTCGACGCAAGGCATCAGATACTACACTCACTGCTCGCTCTTGGCCAATCATGCGTTCGTGAATTAATGATTCTAAGTTGAGTAGTTTTGTGCGCTCATCTTCGTTACTGGCACTACTGGTTTTTACGCCTGTTGTTTGTTCAATAGCGGCGGCAACTGATACTGATGTCACCAAGCCGCTTTCAGCATAGTCGGCTGCCGATTCTAACAGGCTAATTGCTTGTCCCGGCATCGAAATATCATACACGTAGCGTTGGCTTAAGCGATAGGCGTCTTTGAGCGCCTGGTACATATATGTAACTTTGCGACGATATTCTAAAGCAGGCAAATGATCTTCGAGTACTTTCAATGTATCAGATTCCCCAGTTGGCTGAATAGTAATACGATTAACAGCCGAGGCTATTGCAGGAGTGCGTTTCGATATTTGCAAGAACTTCTGTTCATCCATAGTGAGGATAATTCGCAATCGTCCCGCTTCAATAATAGGAAGCAAGAGCCGTGTTAAATCAACAGAACCTACGCCATCTTCGAAGAACAGTTCAGCATTGTCTAAACATACAATAATATTCTTCGCAGCGTAAGCTTCGCCAAGTAGCGCACTTACCAGTTGCTCTACTCCGCCACGCTCACCCGCAGCCGATACTAACCGTGAAGCATCAAGCATAAATATTTGCTGGTAGTGAAGTTGTGCTGGAATATCTTTTGTGGGATTAATAAGTTTTTCAGCAAGTTCATATACAAGTTCCGTTTTACCGACACCATCTTTCCCAACAAGAGCTATTACACCAGAGTTATTTGCCAGTGAGTTCACCAGCTGATTAAGTACGTCTGTTCGAATAGCGTCTCGAGCCAACGACCCCGATTGCGAAATATTTGCACCAAAACGTGATAACGTCGGAATCCAACCAAATGACCAGTCGCGTCCAATACCACCAGCTTGTTTTGGTCGGTTTTTTGACATCTGAATTAAGTCGCTCAGATGGTGATACCATTGAATACCGCGCAACAAGTCATCTTCTGATAACTGAAGGTGACCTAAAAGTGTTTCACGGGCTGGTAATTGGCGAATCATCGCAAGAATAATAACACCAGGGCTTAGCCGGCCACCAACTTGTTGAGTAATCGATAACGCTTCTTCAAAAATCGCTGCTGTATCAGCACGGTTTTCAGATGATACCTCTTTTAGAAAACCACCGCCAACTCCAAAGCGAACTTGGAAAAACAGTCCGCCATTCGCTTGCAACAATGCAACCGCAATATCTTTTGGCGAAGGCTGGTCAGGTAATACTGCTAGTAAATCGCTATCCAGTAAGGCATCGACTGTTTTACGCGACAAATCAATTGGTACGGCTTTTAATTCGTACTTATACCATTGAACAATCATGATAGGAATCGCGGTTAATCCAAGTAGCGCCCACCCAAGTGCCATTCCAATTGCTAACGACATCACCCCTAGAACCGCTAAAATTACTATAAGTAACTTAAATAGTAAAATCCAAGGCCCTAACGCTTTACCAAGTCGTGCATATTGAGCCCGACGACTATGGTAGTTAAATAGTTTTACATCCATGTCGGTACCCATCCTAAGGCAAGCAGAATAAAACCGGCCACTGGCAGTAGTGGCAATAGCCACCACAATACCATCACAAATAATTCATATACTACTTGCAGAGTAATCACCACCATACCAGCAAAGATAGTAAACATGCGCACAAAAGCACCCACAACCCGAGAGATGAGTTGGTCAAATACCGCTCGTAATGCCACAATTGGGTTAGGATCACTTGTGTTATTGGCAGAAATTTGGCGAAATGGTGAGAATAAAGTAGCGAATAATTGGCCGATAGAAAAGAACTGAACGGTTGTCCGCCATCGGTCATTTACACGACGCCACTGCCCTAACCAGCCACGTCCGTACCACCAAGAAAGTATTCCCACCAAGAACATACAGTTATTATAGCAGGGCAACGCGTCGATGTACGAGTTTCCTAATGGTATAATAAAACTTATGCCACAACCCTTTGTAATTATCCTGGGCAAAGCCGTCCGATATGCTGCACGTTTACGCGGCGGCGGCTCTGCCCTTCCTGGCCTGTTTGTCGAAAAGATAAGCCCAGACTTTATTCCCAGCACTTTAAAACAACTTCCAAAAGGGGTTGTAGTTATTAGCGGTACTAACGGAAAAACGACAACAACTAAAATGGTCGTTGCATTGCTCGAGAGCCAAGGCCTAAAAGTGTTCACCAATCGCACTGGTAGTAACTTTGTACGCGGTGTTGCGGCTGCCTTACTAGGCGACATTGATATAAAAGGTAAACTCGACGCTGATATTGCCGTGCTTGAACTTGATGAAGCTCACGCGGTGAAATTTGTCGAACTCGTTCCACCTCGCTATAGCCTCTTGCTTAACGTCATGCGCGATCAACTTGACCGTTTTGGCGAAATTGATGCTACTGCCCGAATGCTTGAGAAAATTGCGCTCGCCACCACGGGTATTGTAGTAATTAACCGCGAAGATTCGCGCGTCCTTAAAATTGCCGACAAGCTTTCCGCCGAGGTGCGCTATTTTGGTTTAAACGATTCTCTCTTGTCACACTTCCCTAGTGATGACGACATGCACAACAAAACAAAATCAAAAAAAATTACTATTCGACCTGATGCGGACGTAACATTGAAAGACTTTAATGACAAAGGTGCAGCTTTTACAATTGCCGGTAAAGATTTTGTTACCCCGCTAAAACTAAAAGGTGTGTATAACATTTTCAATAGTGCCGCAGCGCTTGCTCTAACACGAGCTATCGAACCCGAAGCGTCAATTAACAGCCTGCTTGGCTCGCTCTCTACAGTTACGCCCGCCTTTGGTCGTGGCGAAGTGCTTACCGTCGGTGGACAGCCGCTTGAGTTGGTGCTCGTTAAGAACCCTTCAGGTTTTCGGCTTGGACTACATTCATATGATCCCGAAGGCTATGCCACGATGATTGCCATTAATGACAACTACGCCGATGGCCGGGATATGTCTTGGCTATGGGACGTTGATTTTACGACCCTTGAAAAACAACCTGTTTATATTAGCGGCGTACGTGCTTACGACATGGCGCTTCGTATGCAATACGACGATGTGCCAGTTGAGAAGGTCGAAACCGAGCTTACTGTCGCATTACAAGACTTTATCGCCACACATCCCGACACGCCAAAGCGGATTTATTGCACGTACACTGCTATGCTCACCCTCCGTAAAGAACTTTCTAAAATTACACGCGTGGAGGTCGTTGCGTAATGGAAAAACAAGCAATCACAATTTTACAGCTCTATCCAAAAGATATGAATATTTACGGCGACAATGGCAACCTATTGGTTATTACAAAGCGTCTTGAATGGTACGGCTACACCCCTATTGTTATTGAATACAACGTCGGCGACGTACTTCCTAAAAAAGTAGACCTCGTTATTGGTGGCGGCGGACAAGATAGTGGACAGGAAATTATTCATGCAGACCTACTAAAAATTGGACCTCAGTTACAACAATGGGCAAACGCTGGAGTACCTATGCTTATGGTGTGCGGTCTCTATCAGTTATTTGGGCACTTCTTTAAAACCCTCAGCGGCACACAGTTGGACGGTATTGGTATTCTTGATATTGAAACCTACGGCACGCAGGAACGGCTCATTGGCAACATCATCACCCACTCTGACGAGTTTGGCGATATTATCGGCTACGAAAATCACAGCGGGCAAACCCATTTAGGCTCAAAGGTGAAGCCGCTCGCAACGGTAATTAAAGGCGCCGGCAACAACGCCTCGGATGGCAATGAAGGTGCTCGTTATAAAAATGTTATTGGTACCTATTTACACGGTTCTATCCTGCCAAAGAATCCAGCCTTAGCTGACTTCTTAATCCGCACCGCCGTACAAAGAAAACATGGTGAATTCAGCGCCGACTTAATAGATGACCTGTTTGCTGACATGGCGCGCGACATTGCTCGTAACCGTCCACGATAAGTTAAATAACCGAATTCGCCTCGCGTAAATCGTATTTAGTTGCTCGAGTCATCCACACGCACGCCAACATTACGACTAATACGTACATACCCCACGCCCATAGTTCAAGCTGTATTTCACTTTGTGCCCATGACAACTCCGAAACAAACGTCGCTACGCTGGTCATATAGGTCAGTAGCCAACTTGTTGGTGTGGCTATTAGCCACACCAACGGTAGGCCAATAATTGTCCATACCCCTGAAATAAATGTCAGCAACATCGCTAATGGAACCAACGTCACAACGAGAACATTCGCAATCACTGCCACGTTTGAAATTACACCAAAACCAATGGCAATAATTGGAACGGTGACAATATGAGCTGCAATTGTTTCACCTAAAATCTGTCTTAATACGCCCGGTTCTTTTTCACCGTAAAAATAACGTTGCAATAATGGCGCTACAATCATGACACCCGCAAAGGCGGCAAAACTCAGTTGCCAGCCTAAATCGCCCCAAACATAACTCGGTTGAAGCGCAACGGTTATTGCAGCCGCAAACGGTAGTAGTATAAGCGGATGAAAACGATAGCCATAATACCAAGCTAGTAAACTCAGTCCTGATACTAGCCCGGCCCGTGTCATGCTTGGGCTCAAGCCCGTTACTGCCATAAACATCGTAATCATTACGCCAGACGATAGAGCAGATAAGTATTTTGAAAACCGAACAAACAGCCTTCGAGCCATACGTACTAATATTGTTAAATTGTACCCGCTCGCAACGACAATATGCGTCAAGCCGGCAATTTTTAATGCATCCGACAGTTCATCTGGAAGAGCACTTTTTTGACCAGTTAAGAAACCAATTCCCAAACTTGCTTGCGGTTCTGAAATATTCATCCTAATTTTATCTGCGAACCAATCACGTACAACCCTCCCAACATCACCCGGAACGGGACGAACAATTGACACAATTGTTGCGCGGCTCATACTGGCCGGAAAGCTACCAAAGCCGGGTTTTAATACACTACGCACCGTTACGATATCGCCACGTTTTATATCTTTACTCTCAAGACTTACGAGCACACTACCCGGCAGTTGTTGGCCTTCAATAGTGACAGTATCAAGCTGCAATGACAAACCTGAACTACTCTTATTAGGGTCTTCTTTAACTTTGCCAGAAAGTTCTACCATCTGGCCAATATACACACTATAGGCATCACGCTCACCAAGTGCCGCCGAGCCGTAGCCAAGCCCTACACATAAACCAATACTTGCTACTACCGGCAAAATATAGACCCGTAAATGCCAGAAACACAAAATTAATAATGGGAGTACGGCCACGCCAATCCAGGTTGGTACTCGCAACAAAAGAGCCAACCATACACCAACTACGAACGTGGCGCAAAGCACGGCAATGCCCCAGGACGAATGTACATATTGCCGAAACCACCAACCCACCTACTTATAATAGCGATGGAAAATGAGATAGTTATGTATTAATAGTGTTCGTTTCAACAAGCGAGCGGTAGTTATACATTCCTTCACCTTCGGTCTTATAGTTCCAATAAAATCGGCCGAGTGCACGTTTATATATACGCCTTTGTCGCTGAATAGTAGCAGCCAGTAGAGCATAATGCTGGTCTCGAGGGGTGCGGTTAAACATAGGTTGAGGTAGTACTGAACTCCATTCCCCTACAATCACTGGTTGACGCCACGCAGTTAGTAGCAAAGCACCGCCAAACAATACGCGACGAACCCGGTCGTGCGCTTTCGGCGAAAGCTTAGATAATAATCTCGGAGCGGCTAAATAAAAATGAGTATCCATAATAACTGGATGATTCTTATGTGCCCACAAAGTACCCGAGAAGAGAATCGGCACAAACCCGTCTTGGAAAACAGTATAGGTGCCTGGCTTTAGTATCCCTCGCAGCATTTTATAGGCATCTCGATAATATCGAACTAATGCAATGTAATTACCAAGTACTTTTGGCTCATTAATAATTTCAATCCCCCATAAGGCAGAGGAATCGCGATAGCGCAAAGCCAACTCTTTAAGAGTAGTTAACGTATCTTGCTCATAGCGCCGCCACTGCACCGGACCTATTTTACCGCTATGGATCGTACCATTTTGTGAGCCTTTGAGAGCATGCAGATCGAGAAGAATTTTAATGTCATATTTTTTAGCCATAACAAATGCCCAATCGAGATACGTAGCTACATTTGTATAAGGTGTATCATCATGAAGCGCCCAATAGCCAACTGGCAATCGAACATATTTAATATTGTGAGCTTTCAGCCACTTCCAATCTTTTTCGACGATAAACGATTGGCGATGTTTTTCAATGCGACCAGCGCCAACCTTTGTTCGCATTAAAGAATACTCGTCTTCAGCATCTGTACCCTCAAATAGCGACGGCGTCATCCAACGCTCAACAAGCAGCCAACCGCCAAAGTTTACACCCTCGAAAGATTCTTTTGAGCTATTTTTTACCATCAAGCTTTAGAGTACTTGACTCATCCATGTGCACCCCGGCACTTCCGACATGTTTGTCAGAAATAACTGCTCCGTGCTTAATAACATGCACGATAGCCATTGCGTGTCCCCGTCCTAAATTAAAATCAGCGCTTAGCCACTCAACAATTTCACTGGCTTTTACATCGGTTCGATCGAGCCCTTTTTCTTTTGCAAGTGCAATGAAATCGTTAGGTGTCTTACCGGTTTTCTCTTGTATATTATCTAGATACGCTTGAAATGACATAATTCCTCTTTTTTATAATTATAGTATAGAAGTTCTCCAAATAAAAAACATCCCCGGTAGCGAAAATGGGATGTTCTTTATTTGAAGTTCAAACGTATAATGGCTTGAACTTCGTTTGTCGTGGATAATTTTGGAGGGTCCGATGGGGCTTGAACCCATGACACCCTGCTTAAAAGGCAGGTGCTCTAACCAGCTGAGCTACGGACCCGCGACCTTATGCACTATACATCAACAGAGGTGCTCTGTCAATGTTAGCTATTTTTTCTTGCCATCCTTTTCTGCCTTAGGGGCAGGTTTGGTAAAGAATAAATCAACAACCGCTAATACAACACCGGCGCTAATCACAATATCTCTATAGCTTACCGCTTGATTATATAAATATGCGGACGTTCCTTCAAGAGGTAACGCAAAAGCAATTGGCTCAAGTAGGAACGCTACGGCTAAAACGGTGAATAATAGTGAACCAATAATGCGTGAGAACACCGATTTATATTTATAGCCATGAAACAACAGTACGATTGCTGGTAACAACACTACAATAGATAGCGCAAGCGCGTTTGTAAGCGGCCCTACCGGCACCAAGCCGGTCATAGAGATAATTAGCCCGGCACTATCACTCCAGATGGTACTAATGGTCGCACCGGCGGTTAATGCTAGGCCAAGAAGACCAAAGCGGCGTTTCGATACGAAGGCACCTATAAACAGAACGAGAGCGAGTCCAATAAATACAGCTGGTACTATCATGTTGTTATTATACCTTTATATTAAAAGTTGCAGTATCGCCAGTTTTGATGCCTGCTTTTTGCACACTCCCAGCGGGAAGTTCTAATACGTATTTAGCAGGTTCTTTAGGGCTAAAAATTGTTCGAGCTGGATTTTCAGGAGGAGCATTTTTGACAATGTATACAACTTCTTTCTTACTATCAAGCCAGATAAGGTCAAGCGGGAAATTCATATCCTTCATCCAAATACCATGAGTATCATTAGTATCGTAGGCCATAAGTAGCCCACCGTTTAGATGCAGTTTTTCAACACCTGACAAGCCCTGAACCCGACTGGTTTCAGTATCTGCCAGCCATAAAGAATATATACCACTGCCTATCCGTACTTGAGTGGTAGGTTTAAAGGTAGTGAGGGCAAATGAGACGACAAGTCCAACCAAAATTAAAACTAACCCAACTATCAAAATAATTGTCGTCGAGCGCCGCCATACAAATAAGCGAAGTTTGTCCATGTGGACTAGTATAACAGAAGCGGGTTACGCGCCGATGCGGTCTTTTTTATTTGAGCGTTTAGCGTTTTGCTCAATGTACTCGATAATTTTCGTTGCTACATCACGTTTTGTAATTGCTTCGGGAGTTTTAAGGCTTGCTGAAGAGTTTACCTCAAGCACCAATGGGCCATTCTCACTACGCATCATGTCGACACCGCAAATAGGTAACCCCATTGCCTTAGCCGCTTTAAGCGCAGTTTTCTTTTCTTCATCAGTAAGTTTTACTGGAATACCAACACCGCCTTGGTGGGTATTAGAACGGAAGTCATCGTCGAGGCTTTGGCGCTTAACGCTCGCGACTACCCGGTTTCCAACTACAAGTGCACGAATATCTTCACCGGCAGATTCTTTAACAAATTCCTGAACGAGGAAGTTCACACCTTCAACGTAGAAGGCTTGCATTACGGCTTTAGCAGCTTTAGGAGTTTCAGCAAGTACCACGCCGTTACCATGTGTACCACGAGCCACCTTAATGATGAGCGGTGTACCACCTGCAAGTGAGATAACATCTTCGAAGTTTGCGGTTTCACGGGCGAACACCGTTTTTGGAATGCCTACGCCTGCTTTTGCAAGAATTTGGTACGCCCGAAGCTTATCACGAGATCGGGTAATCGCAATTGAACTTGCAGTTGTAAACGAACCCTGGCTCTCGAATTGACGGACCATAGCTGTTCCGTACTTTGTATAGCTTTGAGCGATACGAGGAATAACTGCGTCGAAGTGATCAAGGCTTTCACCTCGGTAGCGGATAACTGGCTTATCTTTTTCGATTGCTACATAACACTTGGCGTAATTAATAATACGCACTTCGTGTCCACGTGCTTTAGCAACCTCTTTTAGGCGGCGAGTTGTGTAGTTGGCTGAGCCTTTTGAAAGAATCGCTATTTTCATATTTGAACCTTATCTCTTTCTTTTACGTTTTACAAGTATGCTTAGATAGTAGTTATTGTCAACGTTGTCTTAATAGTTCCACTCAGTATTATTGTCTTCATTGAGCTCAACATTGACGATAAATCGTGACCTAATCAGCCGGCGACCAATCAGTAACGGATATCCCATTTCTGAACGATTACTAAGGGTGAGGACGGCCGGGAATATTCGCCCTTCAAGTGTCATTTTAGTTTTGATGCTAAACCTTTCTTGAATGACCCCATTCGAACTTCTTACCTTTTGAACAAAATAATCTTTAGTTTCAATAGTTTGAATTTTGCCATCCTTGGTTTCAAGCTGAGCCGATGGTATAACATCAAACTTTAAGACTCTCTCATTATCTTTATTTAAAGCCAGGTGGATGTTTTCTGCATGAAGCGTCGAAGAGTAAGCTCCGGTATCAATTTTTGCTACAATTTTTACTGCTCCGAGTTCCTTCAGCTTCGCAACAGACCGACGGCCAATCATGCGCGTTGGCTGTGACCGCGTGCGTGCATAACGCCCTCTTACGGCACCTTCAAGTGCGTTCGAGAAAGCCATCATATTTTCATCAGTGAATGCACCAGTTACAATTTGAGAACCTTGATTAACTTCAAGTATATAAGGCTTACCTGTTACACGATCGACAATAATATCAACTCCTGAAACCTGCAAATCAACCGCTCGTGATGCTTTTTCGGCAAGTGAACGATACTTAGCTGGCAGTTCTTGTACTGGCATGTACGTTGCAGAACCTCCTGCGGAGGTGTTATTTAAATGCGTGTCACCTGAACCTTTGCGGCCAATCACGAAGGCTGCTTTACCAACATATACACCTACCCGGTAGTCACCATCGTTTTCAATAAATCGCTGTGCTACAAACTGGATATCAGGGTTTTGCTCTAAAATTTCAACAGCTTCTTCGTACGTCACATAGAAGTTTAATTTACCTTTTGCTCCCTGAGCGTCTTTTAAAATAAATCGTTCGCCTAGGTCATTGCTATGGCTCCGTAGTGCTTCAATCATTCGGTCATGGCGTCGAACATACAGCGTAAATGGCACCGCTACCCCACCGCCCCATAGACGTATGGTAGTTGCAATTTTTGACATAACTGAGCCGAGTGCAGAAGTATCCATAAAGGGAACTCCTCGATGAAGGAGATAATTAGCGAGCGCGCTCGCCTCTTCTGGTAGTCCCCATTTACCTTTCATGTAAACAAGTGAAGCTTCGGACATACTACGGCCTGAAACCATATCAACAACATCCGCAGAGCCATCTTCGGCAACAGTAAATAATAAGTTCTCAAGTGCTACAGTAAGCACTTCTGAGTTTTGTAAACCGCCAGCCTTTTGCAGTCGACGCGCAAAGCCACCGTATCGAGTGCTCGTAGGGGAACCTTCATGCGAAAATACAAATATAATCAGCGGTTTATTATCCATTGTGAGCTCCTGACCTTTCAGACATGTAATTTAAAATGGCATCCATCTTTTTATCTACTTCTGCGCCAATTTCAATTTGCGGAGTTTGGTTCACTTCAAGAATGTACGGTTTACCTGTTTCGCTATTGAGCATAAGGTCGACACCAGCAAACTCAGAACGGTTTAAAACCTTAGCAGCTTTAATGACAATTTTTTGCGCTTCTTCTGACAATACAGAAAGTGGCACTACTTCGCCCACCGCGCCAGCGGACGTATTGTTTAAGTGTGTATCTTTTGCTTTATCTCGAGATCGCATTAAAACAAGGCTAATTTCACCACCAATAACTAAACAGCGATAATCGCGATCATTTGGAATAAATTCTTGAATAACAAATTGCAAATTCTTGTTTTCATCCAGTATTTCCACTAGACGTTTATAATCGCGTACGAGGTAATTATTTTTACCACCATAACCATCAGCAGCTTTAACAATTAACGGAAAATCCAAAGGAGGTTGTTTTTTAAACACTTTTTTAATTTCACGACGACTACTTATAAAAGTATTAGGAATAGCAATATCGTTATCTGCGAGAACCGCTAACTCTCCAACTTTTGTCATAGGAAGGATTTCATGAATTTCTTTACTAAAGAATGGTACATTTTTGCGTTCAAGTAAGCGCGCAGCGGCTAATGCTTGTTGCTGAGCCTTATACCATAGTTCAAAATATACTAAATCAAACGTATCAATATTTCGACCTGTTAACGATTCTGTAATTGAAAGATGCGTATCGTTAATTTGTATATGTAGATCGTTTAATGATCCGCGGTAAAGTTTAAGATTAGAATGACGAGACTGCGCCACTTCAACCAGCCTATCAAAAAGCATTTCAATATAACCATGTTTATGGCTGCGATAGCTAAAGAAAACGAGTACTTCTTTTTTATTCATGGTCACCTCTTTCTTTATCATTCTTAGTTTTTGTCGATTTATCTTGCGCCATACTTACCAAAACGTCCGCCAGTAGCGTATGAGCTAGGTGTCCTGCGCGCGGCAATAAATTAGACGCCGGTAACCCTGGAGTACGAAAGTTAGCCTCCATAACGTGTGGAAGGCCATTAACGTCAAAATAGTAGTCTATTGCACCAAGAGCATGGCTACTACCCTTTACTGCGTCGGTAGCTTTACGAACAATTGTTCGGGTGGTTTCATCAAGAACTTCTCGTAGGTCATCAGATAAATCAATTTCGACATAGATGTCGTTTGAACCCTGCATCGGTAATCCTGCAGTCGGAACAACTCGCAGCACGGGTACAGTATCGATTGTGTCATTTTTCTTCAAAGCGTAAAAACGCAATTCGGTAAGTAAATTCTCACGGCGAGCTCGGTCTACAATAGAAGCATTCTCTTCGCCAACACCCTGAATGCCATCAGGAAGACGACCAAATTCAATTTTTGGCTGCAAAATATGTAATTTTTCATTGCCTGCTTCAATTTGCTGAGCAACCCAAGATACCGCCTCTTTTTTGTCTAAGACATTGGTAGAAGCACCACCAAAACCACTATTGCCTTTTAAAACAACTGTACCTGTTGCTACTGCATGGATTAAATCGGCTGTTTCGCTAAAATCATCAGCTTTCATTGAAATAAGTTGGGTTGGAACCTGATATTCAGAAAGGACCTGCCGATATAAATCAATTTTCGAACCGGCCAATGTTTTTAACTCATTTGAATTGAGTTTTGGAATTGATTCAGTACCAGGACGGCGAATTGGCGCTGCCAGCCGGCTGTACATAGCATCGATTGAAGAGATATCCGCGTCAGTAGGTTGTAGCGAATAGCCATCACCACTTGAGATAACACGAAGAGCAGCCGAAGTTGAATCAAATACATCGCGATTTGTAAGGTTAACAGCGTAGCCACGATCATTAAGATGATTGGCAAGCTTACCCCCGTCCAGGAAACCATTAATCATTTGGTCGCTTGAACCTGGAAGAGTATGGATAGCTATAATTGGCTCGTTTGAGCTAGATAATTCAAAATCTTTCATAACCGTATTATTATAGCACTAACAGTATAAAAAGTCAAGTATAACCATCATTCAACTTGCATACTACCCATTACAAACAAGCGTCGTATTGACAGTTTATTTAAGTTGTTCGAGTAAGTCTTTTTGCTTACGAGAAAGCTTCGTTGGCGTATCAACAATAATACTGACAATGTGAGGACCGCGCCGGTCACTATTCATATGTGGCACACCGTGACCAGATAATTTAAAGTCAGTACCTGATTGCGTTCCGGCCGGCACCTTCATACGAACCGTACCATCAACAGTTGGAACTTCAATTTCAGTACCAAGCGCAGCATCAACCATGCCAACATGTTCTTCAGAAAGGATAATATCACCTTCTCGCGTAAACTTCTTGTCAGCCTTAACACGGATATGTACGTATAGGTCACCCTTTTCGCCATCAGTAATAGCTTCACCGCGGCCGCTAAGGCGCATAGTTGCACCATCGTCAATACCAGCAGGGATTTTCACCTTAATGGTCTGCTTGCGTCGCTGCGTACCCGTACCTCGACAAACAGTACATTCTTTTTCCGGAACCTTACCACGACCGTGACAGGTTTCACAAACAACATTTTGCTGAATAGGGCCAAATGGCGTGTTCATAACACGTGTTTGTTGGCCGGCACCATGACAGGTAGCACATGTTTTCATATCGTGGCCAGGTTCGACAGTCGTACCCTTACAGTGCTCACAGGTATCATCGAGGTCAAGGGTCATATCGTGTTCGATGCCAAAAATAGCTTCTTCAAATGTTAATTGAAGCTGTACTTCAACATCACGGCCTCGCTGGGGACCGCGTTGGCGTTGACCGCCGCCACCAAAGAATTGGCTGAAAATGTCACCAAGGTCGTCGCCGAAACCACCACCAAACCCACCACCGAAGCCTTCAAATGGGTTGCCGCCAGCAGAACCACCGCCGCCGCTTGCACCACCTACACCGGCGTGGCCAAACTGGTCGTAGCGTTGACGCTTTTGAGCATCTTTAAGAATATCGTAGGCTTCGTTGATTTCTTTAAACTTCTCTTCATTACCACCTTCTTTGTCAGGGTGGTGTTGAACAGCTTGACGTCGAAACGCCTTTTTAATTTCATCGGCAGAAGCGTTTTTCGACACTCCTAATACTTCGTAATAATCTCGTTTGCTCATATCTACTACTAGTATAAAACAACTAGCACTCATATGTCTAGAGTGCTAGTTGTAGGTTTTAACTAAGTTTTGAAACTAAGCGGCTTTGCGGCCAGTGATAGCTTTCCAGATGAACAAGAAAACAACTGCACCAACTAAGGCGACTAAGAAGCTGCCGAAGTTAAAGCCGGTGACACCGTTTCCACCGAAGAGTCCGAAAATGAATCCACCGAGAAATGCACCCACAATACCAACTACGATATTACCGAGTAACCCTTGACCTTTGTTTGTTCCTGCAATCATTGAGGCAACCCAGCCTGCAAGACCTCCAAGAACAATCCAGCCTATAATTCCTAATCCATCGTCCATATGCTCTCCTCCTTGGTTATATATGTACTCCTATTATACTCCAAATTATCGGTTATGGTATTTCGTTTGCTGAATTTTAGCAGTATACTGGCCTATAATGAAACCTCTTATTAGAGCCGTTGGCGCCATAGGTGGCCTAATCCATGCCGAATATCGACAGTTATATAACCGTTACTTTGGTAAAATTGAGCGTTTTCCTGGTAATGCCCGTGAAATTTGCCAACAAATTGTCGATCGGCTTTGGTACGGCGACTTCTATCGCACTAGCTTAGGGCACTACAATTTCTTTTGGATGCGTGATTTTGGTACCGTCGCAGCATCGTTAGTGAACTTAAACCAGACAACCCATGTGCATCACACGTTAAGGTGGGCCCTACGCCACTACATGCGGGCTGGTGCAATTAAGTTGTGTATTGATAAAGCTGGCAACGTCTTTAACGCCCCGGGACTACCAAGTATTGATGCTTTGCCATGGCTATTACATTCGCTCGTAGTGAGCGGTTACCAACTCAATGAAAAAGAAACTGAATTTTTAAATAAAGAACTCCGCAAATATTCAACAATGTTTTTAGATGAAAGTGGTGATATTCTTCCCAACATCGTATTTGCTGAAATGCGCGACGCAGTTTATTACCATCGCAGTGCCTATGCGATTGCTTTAGTTGGTCGACTAGCCCAGTGTGTCGAAAAGTTAAACCTGGTTGATTTTCATCATTTGCCAGAGCGGTATAGCGACATCCTTGTTCACTCGTATTGGACCGGCGAATATTTCCGAGCCGACCGCGCTTCTCAGACTTTTAGTTCGGATAGCGCCCTTATCCCCTTCTTCCTAGGGATTGTCACCGACCCAGTCATGGTTGGTAAAACACTCGATTATATTAATAAAAAAGAGCTCAATAAACCCTATCCGCTTCGTTATGGCGAAGTGCCAGAAACACCACTCCGTTACCGATTTGGCATGGGACCCATTTCAATGCCTAACTATACCGAAACGAGCATTTGGACATGGCATGCAACCTACTATTTGCACTTATTAAAACGATACAACCGCAGTGAATATGGTGAACAATACAAAAGCTTTAGCGCCCTTATTGAACGACATGGCAGTTACCCAGAACTCGTAGCGCCGGATGGTTCGTGGTACTATGCACCCTTTTACCGAGCAGACCCTGGGATGATTTGGGCAGCATTATTTCTAGAATTACCTGAACAATAAAATAGCCGGCATTTCTACCGGCCATTTCTTTATTGCTGAGAAATTTACTTCTCGTCTTTTTTGTCGTCTACAACTTCGCCTTCAACGGCTTCGTCAGATTTTGCTTCGCCATCTTCAGATGCAGGTGCTTCATCCTTAGCGGTTTGTTCGTACATCTTCGCGCCAATAGGCATGATTGCGTCGCTAAGGGCTTTAGTCGCAGCTTCGAGCTCTTCCTTGTCAGATGAGTCTTTGTGCTTCTTTGCTTCCTCTACGGCGTCTGCAATTGCCTTTTTGTCTTCGTCAGAGATTTTATCCTTGAATTCGTCAGGCATTTTTTCAGCTTGGTAGATTGTGTTTTCTAAGCTGTTACGAGCATCGACAGATTCACGCTTTTTCTTATCTTCTTCAGCATGAGCTTCTGCATCTTTTTGTGCTTTTTCGATGTCGTCTTTACTTAAGTTACCACTATCTTGGATGGTAATAGATTGCTCTTTGCCAGTTCCCTTGTCTTTAGCAGTCACGTTCAAGATACCGTTCGCATCAAGGTTGAAGGTAACTTCAATTTGCGGCACACCGCGAGGCGCTGGGGCAATACCATCAAGA
>Ga0247807_10000515_pt1 | contig 24022 bp, 20 predicted proteins | sample UWRJL074202C1_FD_179931 | JGI IMG/M metagenome (GOLD analysis project Ga0247807, IMG submission 179931) | Plant litter microbial communities from Arlington Agricultural Research Station in Wisconsin, United States - UWRJ-L074-202C-1 | ecosystem: Environmental > Terrestrial > Plant litter >...
GGGGAATTCGAGGCAATTATATCCAGAATTCTCTCATGCGCCGCCGCCGGTACAATTTGCACCTGGATGTCGGTAGTTTTTTTTTGGTTTCTGTGGTGGTCGTTTGGTTGTGGTCGGGAATCGCTGCTCGAGGTCCTCGTGGTGAAGCACGCGCGATGATTCGTTGCAGAGGTCAAAGTCGCACTGGCAAATCAGTGCAGGGCTCGATCAGTTGGGATGCATCTTCCGATGCTGGGCGTGCAGATGCTGGATGTTTGGTTCACGTCCAGGTACGGTATCAGGGTTGCGCTGGTAGGTGAGATGATGAGATAGTAAGAGAATGTGAGAGAATCAGAGTATGGGGGGGTCGGAAAGAGAGAAGAAGCAGAACCCAACCAGATGGAAGTGAAATAGAGAGAACAAGAGGAAGAGAGAAAGAGAGACAGAGAGAAAAGAGAGCAAGTGAAGCCGGAGGAATAGTCCTCAAACGCGCACGGGTTTGCACGAGACGGGTCCGCAGAGGAAGAGGAGGGGGAGAAGAGGATGGATGGATGAGTAAGTGAGTGAGTGATTGAGGGAATAAAACGCGGAGATGTTGCAATCCCAAGCGGAGACGGACAGCGTGGGTGCGTTGAATGGGTTTAGTTGGGTTTAGCTGTTTAGTTGGACAATTCGATAGTTTGGGAATTCGGTGGAGGGATGCGGTTGGAGAAGAAAGGGCCTGGATGTCGGGGATTTCACACGTGGGGGATTGAATGGCGGGATGCGACACGATGCGGGACCGGAGAAGACCCGTGGATGCAGTTAGGATCTCGCGCAGAACTGAGATTATTTATATCTAGTCAAGCTGGAAGAAGTCGAGGAGGAGGAGAAGGAGAAGAGGAAGAAGAAGAAAAAGAAAAAGAAAAGGATGAGGATATATGTATATGTATTTGTTCTGGTGATGGTGATTTGCTGTTTCATAAATCATGCTTACTTAATCCGCTGATTCTCAGGGTCCACCGCGCCAAGAAAGACCCCCGAATAAGCGAACTGCACCGCCAAGCATGAGCCTCAATGGCGACTCCCTCAGGAATCGAACCTTAAACTCGGAATATGAATAAACATAAGAAAAGATCTAGTAGTACACGGCATAACGGGAGTCACATATGATAGTAATAACTAAAACAACGGTCACACCGTGGACCATTGGCAGGGATACTATTATAGAAGAAACAAATGATCGCCGTCACAATATCATACCGAAGAGTTGTTGTTACTACTGTCTGACCCTCATCAGATCGTTCTGTTTCCGCCCGTGTTTGCGGGGGAGGCGGAGCGTAAGATCTCTTCACGTGATACACACAAGAGCAGGATCAGAGACAAGCTCACCTCAGCTCATCTCGGTATCTCTCTGCTACGTTCTCTGCTACGTCCTCCTCAGTATCCATCTATAGTATATGAAACTCTGTTGAAGACTGTCAAGTGTACTTTAAACACTACTTCATTCCGATGGGTTGCACTAATAAGGATATACTTGAAGCAGTATCCTAGATAGGCTAGGTTCGCGTAATCATTACTCAATCGACCTTAGTGTACACCGCCCGGCAGTACTTCCCTCCCGCATTTTATGCCCGACAAAAAAAAGATTCGCGACGGTCAGCGAGCACAGCATTCAGCAGCTCCGCCGCAACCACATTACCACATCATTGCAACTACAACATGCCGCACAAACACACCCGCAAAGGCGAGGACAAGGCTACCACGTGCGGCTCCTACTCTCTTCTAATCTCCAAATCAAATCCTAACCAAACCGCAGCATTGATCTCCCACCATCCGTCATCGCCAAACCGCTCTCAACCTCCAAATCCGCCGCTTCCAATGGTATCTTCACCACGGATCTCGACACCAAACGCTCCAACAAGAAACGTAAGCGCAAGGATGACAAGGACGATACCCCCAAAGCCTTTCAGCGCTTGATGGCCTGGAAATCTGGGGCCAAGCTCCCCAAAGGCTTGGATGATGGGGTGAGGGTTAAGAAGCCCAAGAAGACCGCACAGAACGAAGATGGCGAGACAACACAAAAGCCACAAAAGGCACCCAAGGCACCAAAGGTCGAGATACCTGTCGCCCAGGAAATGCCCACGATCCGGGTAGGAGAAAAGATGTCCGAGTTCTCGGCTCGCGTGGATCAAGCCCTCCCCCTCAGCGGGCTGATCAACAAGACGGCCAAAAACGGGAAAGACCCGTTGGGATTAAAGGTCGGGCGCACCAAGACGGAGCGCAAGATGCATCGTATGTACGACGAGTGGCGCGAGCAAGACAAGAAGATCAAGGAGAAGCGCGAGGAGGCCGCTGAGCTCGCAGAGGAAGAAGCCATGGACGAAGATGGGCAGGTGAAGTGGAAGGTCGACATCGACGCTGCGGCATCGGGGACTAAAAGTAAGAAGAACAAAAAGGGAAAGAAGAAGAAGGTGTTGGGCGAGCTGGACGACGGTGATGACGATCCGTGGAAACAGGTGGTGCGCAATCGCGCGGAGGCAAAGGTCGGGCTGCACGATGTCGCCCAGGCCCCGCCGACCTTTACCAAGATCCCGAGCGAGAAGTTCAAGGACCGCACCAAGAAGATGGTGGTGGAAGACGTGCCCAAGGCCAGCGGAAGTCTGCGGAGGAGGGAGGAGCTGGTGGCCGAGCGGCAAAGCGTGGTGGAGGGTTACCGGGCAATGATGAAGAGCAACGCGCAGGCGAAGCGAGACGCAGAGGATTAGTAGTAGGCGAACTAGTCTCTCTTATTACTAGCATTACACAAAGGAATGCCAAGTAGCTAAACAAAGGCATTTAACCATCACAATTCTTGATCCAAGCACCGGTTCTGTGAGTCATCTTGTATGGGCACGCTGGGTGACCGTCTTTGCTGAGACAAACACAGACTTCTTTAATACCTGGTTTCTTTCACAAGCATACATATGTAGTGATCGTTCGGGTTACATTGCTGATTCGGAGTAGATATTCTCCTGGGGATTCATAGGAAGCATCAAGGCTGCATCTCACATTGATCATATTGTGAATCATGGAGCTACTCTATCCCAGGTGGATGTTTAGTGAAGCACTCGATACAGTCATGCAATTGAACGTGAAACCAGCTTGAATTCAGTGAATGTCTCGTGCCTAAAAGTCTATCCCTCTAGACATTAAATCATATCAAGCACGAAGTCAATCAAGTTCACAAATTCGTTCCGGCCATTTCAATACAACACAACACAACACAACACAACACAAGATCTTCCTTTCAAATTGAGACCAATATCACAATTGATGAAAAAAGGAACAAAGCAAAAAGAAACTCCTTTCAAATGACTAACAACACAAAACCTGACAAAGCAGAACAACCTCCCCTCCGAGTCACCGTTGCCTGTCAATTAAGCAGCATCGAGCAACATAGCAACATCGTCCTCAACACCCAGACCCCGACTGCAGAAACAGAAACTTCCACTGCAGCCAACACTCTCATGTCACCTAAAGAAACAACACTCCAGAGGGTGCAGGCTCAAGCCGTTCTTCACAAGCGGATACCTAGAAGCCTCAACCTACCATCTCCACCGCTGCCATTTCAGGATTGGATGGTTGAGTACATTGAAGCTGCTGCGCCGGTGTCGGTGAGCACAGAGATGTCTAGATTTGACTCCCCAGTGGAAAGACCTGCATTACACCAGAACGTGGAGAATGATTATGAGTTGCCGGGGAGAGAATTGCCTCCTGCTGTGCCTGGTAGCCAGTCACCAGATATGAGCACTGGGAATGGGGAGGCCACCACTGAAGTGGCACGAGTGCATGAAAATTCACGTACCAAAGAGACATCCAAACCGCAACCAGCCAAGACACGAAACACTATCAACGAAATCCCAAACACAACACCATCCAGCCCAAAGGACTCTTGTAAATCCATTGCCTTTCCACCGCGAAAAAGTCACCAGCGCGTTCTTCGCAAATGCTCCAGGTCTCAAAAGGACAACGCAGACCTCAAAGCCAGAGCCGACCAAGACCTCGCGAAGAAGCCCACACTGCCACCGCGCACCATCAGCGGCGTCCAGTGCACCCACCCGGAACTCCTCGCCCTCCCTCTTCCCTGGGAGTGCAAAGTCGACGCCAAAACACTGCGGATCTTCTACAGCAACCGGTGCAGCGGTGAGCGGACCTACACGCATCCGGTTCTCGGGCGACTGCCCCAGGACTGGATATTTCAGGTGGACAAGATTAAAGCGGGGGAGGACGAGTCGGAATCGGGGTCGGGGTGTATACGGACAGTATATTTGCATCGTGGCGAGGGCATGAGTTGGGCTGGGGATCCGAGAGATCCGTTGGAGATGGCGGCGTTCAATGCGGCGGTGCTGAAGCGGGAGTATCGGAGGGGGAAGGTTGGAGGGATTGGGGTGGGTGAATTGGAAGGTGAGGATGAGGATAGGGATAGGGATATGGATGGGAAACAACATGACCGAAATGAGAATAATGAGTCAATAGACGATTTGAAGCGTGAGGTAGAGAGAGAGAGACAGTTGGTGGTGAAGTTTGGCGAGCTGGTTAAGGCTACGAGTATCGGTGGCACTATTACTCTTCTTGGAGTCAAGTAGGTGATGGGGGAATATGTTATTATATAAGAGCGTACGCAGCAGACTGTCCTTAATATCTCTTGTCGTTGAGACATCCTGGTATTTCACAGCGTAAACACAGGTAAATTTAAGCTTGATTCTAGATTAGTCTATTGTCAAAAGACCCGTCTCTCCAAACTCCTCGCTTAGCCATCTCGCCTAACAACCGAGCCCCTGAATGATTGACAAGCCAGAACGACCTCGAGTCATCAGCAACTCTCTAGTTATTACACCAGCTCTTACATGCTATGCACTTTCGAATGCCTCGACCACTTCCTAAAAGTTTTTCCATAGTACCAAAATACAATACCCGTCAAGCAGAAGAACGTGATCAGGGCGGTATTCGTCATGATCGGAGGCACGTAGCCGCTCTCCTCGCTCCACGGCGTGATGAACTTTGAAAAGCCGTAGCCCCAGACATTCTTATTTACCGTAATTGCCACAAAGATGGAGCCCGAAACCGGCTTGTACGAGTCGATCGCGTAGGTGGATGCGATTGCCGGCAGCGCGGCGACCTGGATGCCGGCGCAGGTGTAGCCGATTATCACAATGACCTGCTTCTGGTATTAGCACATGTGACAAGGGCAGTTTTCTTGCAATAGAGACAAGCTTTACCTTCCAATCCCACGAGCGGTCATATCCAACAGCAACAATGACGTTTCCAACAAGCATGACAGCCACGTAGGGGACCATGGCCCACAATCTCATCTCGGGCTCGCGAATCCCGCGGTTCCTCTTGGTCAGCCGCGCCGCGATGAAATCAGACAGCGGGCCCGCCGTGAACAGGCCGATCAGGGCGCCGACCAGTATGGCGAAGTTGAAGAAGCCAATCTTGGACGCGGTGAAGTTGTAGGGCGGGGCGGCGAAGGCCTGGGACTGCGTGAGGTTCAGGGTGAGGAACCCAGACGCCGACCAGGACACGATGAACGCGGCAAACTCGACGATGGGGAAGATGCATAGGTACCACGGCATCCACAGCTCGAGAAGCAGGTTGCCGTGGTAGGGCTGCATGATCTTCCACTGGGCTTTGGACGGCTTGCCGCGACCGAGATAAGGGTCCTGATGTGTTGGCGCGTGGCTGAGCGTCGCGTCGTTGGGACTCGATAGCGGATTTTGAGACTGGACAGATGCTTTATTTTCTAGGTCGGCGTGGTCGGCTGTCGCTGTTTGCGTTCCGTTCTGAGCTGGCTGGTCTTCGAATTCGTTGAAGGTGGCAACTTTAAGAGGTGGCGATGACGATTCGGCTCGGGCGTTTGCGACAAGCACCCGGTTGTACTTGGTTTCTGGGAAGAGAAAAGTACAGCAGACTACGGTCAGTCCTAAGAGCGCGGTGTTGAGCCACCAGAAGTTTCTCCAGCCGACGTTTTGAGACATAGGACCTGCAATGATAGGGCCGACCTTGGTTTTGTCAGCAAGAGCAAAAGAGGTCAGCTAAGAGATGAGACGAACCATCAACGAGCCAAAATAGAATGCAAAGTAGAGAGTATTGTACTTCCCTCTATCGTGGAGGAAGACAACGTCTGCAATTATTGTCGGCATAGCAGTTTCGGCGGGACCAGCGCCTATACCATTCAAACTATCTGAATATTAGATTCCTGTCACTCTGCTGATTATCATATATGAATACTTACATAGAAGCTCCCATGAAACTATTATACGAGTTTGCTTTAGCCCTCCAGATACTACTCCCAAAACAAACGAGCGACGAAAATATGAGCACCGGCCTTCTACCAAAGCAGGTCTGTAACGGAACCCTGGGGATGTTAGTAAAGTGTTACATGCATAATCAATATGGCCGATGCCGTCTTCTTACCATATGAAGTTGCTGAAGCCCAATACCAATATCGCAATTCCAGTAAACTGTACCACATCTGCAAGATTCGAGTCGAAATCCTTGATATAATCCGGAAACATTGGAGCAAGTGCTAAAGGGCCGAGGCCCTGGGCAAATGTAGCAAGTGTAGCACAGGAGATGGTGATAGCCTTCCACATTGGGCTCCAGTTCTATCTGTAATTAGATGTGTTTCTTCCAGGCCGTTGAGTGTATTCCTACAAGAGGATCGTGCTTATCATCGCTGGGTTGGGGTACCAGTACTCCCGCACCTGAAGACTTGACAAAATGATGGCTCGGTAGATCAACCATGATCTCTGTTCCTGGATATATTGCGGTGTCGAGCTCGCGCTCTATCTCCGCCACGGTCTGTATTTGGAAAATCAGCATTATTTCGTTTGATGTCATGGGCTAATTAATAGCTTGTAACGCCTACCTTTTCATCTAGATTTTGATCCATGACTAGAAGACAATTCAACTATATCGTGGAATGATATGTTCCTTAACTTGGGTTGAAACAAGAGGAACAAAGTCATCCCTCTGGCGACCAGCTTCATAATAGCTTCTGCAGTCACAAGGCTTATCTTACGGGTAATCTACGCGGCAATTAGAATTCAAGAATTCTCCAATCACGATTTAAGATGTCGGTGTCATTTGTTAAGTTCCCCTGCATTTACAGTAAGCTCCGTGAGACGCTATATTAGTGTACGTCAGTGAACACGTTTACTTGGCAGGCTTAGACACTCCCCCTGGCGATGGAACCATTGTCTTCCAATGCCACGCACCCGGATTCCAGTTTCTGCTTCGATATTGTGGAGTAGCGTTACATTGCATCCTCCGAGGATGCGGGGTAAATGCCATTTTATGAAGGGGTAATATCCCGCCTCGGTAATCGGCTCGCTTAGGTTTTGTTATATATCTACTAGTCTCTTTAAGCAAATAAGAAAATTATAAGTGGCTATCCTTGTATTCCATACCTTGAACTAAAATGTACGGAAAACCCCCCAATCGAATATCACAGCTTGAAGGGTCGAGATGCGCACCTGTGTATGTTGGTAGCTACGGGCTTTTTTTTTAAGCAGATCTGTTTACTATTTTAGAACTTCACAGGTATCACAATCACATCCTTGGACTTCATAGATTCCCGCAACTGAGCTATAAGCGTATCACCACCGCTATTTATACACATTGATCAATCAAGCAAGTCAAGTGACGATGGCTCCTACTGCAAATACAAGGAGATGGCTGCAATGAGAACTATGCTGTAAGCTGACATGCAACACACTTGTCAGCAATTGATCCATCTTTCAATTTGCAATTTGTATATACACCGTAATAGGACCATAAAGCGATACTTGAAAGACTTCGCCTATAAGTGGCGCACCATCGTTGCTTTGTCTAATCTACCTACATGTAGGGATTGAGGTTACTTCCGAAATTACCATTTGGTCAGAATGCTTTTAAAAGGTGGCCCACAAGTGAGCGCTGATTTATGCTACATATAGGTGAAGTCTCCGGCAATTTTTGCAAGATGTCACTGTTTGAAAAGCGATTTGTGATGTGAATTTAGGCCTGGAGGCTACATACTGGTAAAGGGTGAGCAGCGCCAGACATCTGAGGTTGATCGAAAAAGATTTGCTACTAGCTAAGCATTAACATAGAACGCGTCCTTACTCAAAACCCCATTCAAATATTGGCTTACCGTGTTCATTTTCAGATTCCGTAAGCTTCTGACTCGGGATGGTGAATACCGGTCAAGAACTCAACCGGGGAAATCAAAATGTCGCTTAAATTGCCAGATTCGGTCAAAGTCAACAAATCCAAGCAGGGCTACTTGACCGGTCTTCAGCCGCGCAAGGATCTCAACATTTCAATAGATAGCCCAAGAATACGATATATTAGCTGATAAGGTCATTGAATCATGATGCTGAATGCCCTTTGAGATTTCCCAGCCTCAATGGCAGCCAAGCCGATGACTTTTACATTAATCCTAATTATGCTTTAGGAATAGAAGCATAACGAGCGCTCAATTGCTCAGATTGGCATGATTTTTGGGTTTCTAGAGAATAAATGCCATTATAAGGCAGATGTTCCAGTCACTAGACAAAATTTAGAGATACCAATAAGTGTTATGCTCTTTGAGTGGGTTGGTAGAGATTCAGGGTACAGATGATTGAGTAAAGACTCAGGGTCAAAATATAGTAGCGCTAACGACCGGTGAAACAGTTGGACAACTCATTACCTATGACATTTCTTCTCGAAGGGGGCTATGGCAGCAACTACAATCCCAAGAAAGGTCATTTTTCCTGTTTAAGTATTGTTTTTATATTTTGTAGTTATTAAAAACTGGAGCAGGTCTCAGCTGGATCAAAAAGTGCCTCGTTGAGCAATTGAGGGACTCCGGATGGGGCAGAAATTAGACCGGTCGAGATATAGTCTGAAATTGCGGCATGACCTCATGACGTAAATGAAGGCAACCAATACTGATGTAACCGGTCAACTCTAGTCAAGTCCTAGACCGGCCTTATAGTATTTATCTCAGAAGATCCTATGAAAACCTCTTTTTTGACATGATTTCAGAAATAGCTATACTGCTGATCATCCTTCGAACCATCCAATCCAGAGAAAAACAATTGACTACCACCACTTTCACAGTTTCTCGTCCATCGGAGTATGCCCATGATTTGTTTTCTTTCTGAGTAAGAATCCATCTGATGAATGATTTATGGCAGATAAGGCTCCTATCTTCACGTCAAAGCCATGAAGTACTCCCTGACATCCGCCACGGAAGGCTTTTTCCAAACAAAAAGCCAAAATGGTGTTGATATAATAGAATACCTTTCTACTTATCTTGCGCAGAGCACTATTCGAGAAACACATAATGCAAGCTCAGGTAATATATCCCTTCTCCCAAGGTATCTTGTCACAAAATGTTGATGAGGCTGTGACTAGACTCTTCGTACCATGAACATCAGTTTGATCATCAAATAATGTCCAGCTTCTCGACTTCGAACGCCAATACGCTGGTAACGTCCGACCCAGCAGGTGAGCTGCGAGCCCAGAACTGGACAACATCAGTCCATAATATGAGTACAGAACCTACGCAGCTAGAAGACGAAGTAGGCGCAGTTATTGTTGAACAAGAGATGGATTTCCGTCGTGATTTAGAGTCTGCTCAGCAAGAGAGTAAATGGCAATATTTGAAAGAGCAAGAAGATAAATTGATGACTAAACTACTAAAAGAGGCAGACAGGGTTGAGATAAATAAAGAGTTGCAGTTGTTACTCCTAGAGGCCTTGAAGAAGAACAAGATACTGGAGATGCACGTGGGAGTGAAAGAGCCTGCTAAAGGCAAAAGCGAAAAGACGTATGGAAGAAGGGAAGAGAGACGGAAAATTATTGTTGTCCGAACAAAAGACAGAAGTAAACGTCTTGCATTTGTTTCTCATGTTGCTCGGAATATATGATAAGGGCTGGAAACACAACAGGTATTCAAGTTCACCAAAGGTTTGGAGACAAAGAAAAACAATCTAACCTGGGTGAAAGATAATTCTGTTCAGCTGATGGTCTAATTATAACACCCCACTCTTTTTACAATTATAGATATAACTTATTTCCTGAGTCATATTATAAGTATGCAGTGCCATATGTCTTTAAGTCTGAAATTGTCTACGCGACGATGGTGAGTACTGGTTAGTTGAAGAAATACTCAATTGTTATGGGCCTTCCACGTAAGGAACTCTCAACTTCTATATCTTATAAACCTCCCTCCTTGTCACTCAATCTTTAGTCAGCAACTGATATGCTTTAGAGCTAGAAAATTTCTTTCTTCCGTTGAAACTTGTCGTCAATTCTGTTGGTAAGAATATATCAGAGCCTCTTCACTTGTAACTGCCATGAACGCATTGAAACATGTGAGCAGCAATTTATGTTGTAAGCCGTGATCAAGATCTAAACTGATGATCGGGATGTCAGGAACTGAGATTATAGTAATCTCGCTGAAAGAAAGCTTCAAATAGAAAATAAAATATCACCAGATCCCATTGTAGAAGGTCAAATTTGCATAATTTTTTTGGACATCAGTATATCGTCTGGGGAGAAAAGGTCAGTCAGAACGGAAAAGGTCGACACTCTAGAGCACGCAAGGTTTTGCAGAATACGAGAGGCTAGCAGTATATACGAGGTGGGAGTAAATTGCTGATTATTATGACGCTTGTTTATGCCTCAATACTCTGGTCCTAGAAAATAATCCTATGATCTAAGACAGTAAGCGCAATGCAAAAACTCACATGAATATGCAAGGATGTGAGCTTAGCATCAAATAGTAAAGTTCAGTCACCACCAATCAAGACTTGACACGAATGCTGAACCATACGGCCTTCCTTATCCTCTCCCTTTGAGGCTCCAACTCAGTTTTTACTATCTGCTGCGGGTGCAGACATCTCTTCCCCTGTGTCTTCCGGGTGAGAAACCGCCAGGTTACCGAATTAATGAGATAACAATGTAAGGCTAAGACAGAAAAGCGGGTTTCATGGTGATGCAAGAAAGGCAGCCGAGCTGCACACATAGACAGGTTGCCACTAGCTCCGGCTCTGTATGGCTTGCACTGTGGACCTTGTTTATAATGATATGTCGAATTGCGGTGACTGACATCAGACTGAGTAGAGGCACTGTGGCACATGCAAGGTTTCTCGTTGATACGTCGCATGGTTATCGCTTCACCGGTTCGCTGCACCGATTCTTCACCGGTCCGCTGAGTGGGGTCTCGCAAATCTCGCAAAACTACTTTAGCAAAGAGCAAATTATTACAACGAACTACACCAAAACTCACCGATACTTTAATGGATGAAGTTTCATTGGTCAAGCGCAGTTATGCTTGTGTAACATTTACGTGTCTAAATTAGGCATGTTCAATTGACGGTGGTTGCAGAAAGGACCCGAATACTTCTGGGACATGCGGCTCTGCTGTCTCTCAAGCAGGCAAGCGCAAGTTGTAATGGAATTGAATACAACGATTTGGAATTATTGGTAGAACATGGGCATTATCTTTGCATTCGGTTTAACGCCAGGCTGATGTGGAGGCCCTTGAGGCACGGATGATATGTCTTATGGACACAAAAACATCTAACAAACCTCCGAAAGTATAAAGTGACTAGTGTTTGTTGTCCACATATATTCCTTCTTCTTAATTCATCAATTAATTCCAAAAGAATCATCGTTATCGCTGCATTCATAAATGTTGTACCGACTATTTTGACCTGGATCATCAATGAGTGTCTTCAATACAAATATACAATCATGGCTTTCTTCCTGCTTCTCATTTTGCCGTATCTTCCCTTTTCTGACTATCTCCGCCTTCTACCAATCTCAAACTAAAATGAACATCACCCTTCGTTTTGCTCAAGTTTCAGACATTGAGGCTCTAACTCAAATCGGCATTGCAGCATTTCCCTTCGAGCCTCAGTGGCCATATCGATACCCTCACCGAAAGCAATACCCCGAGGAACATTACAAACACACAAAGATCCGCTATACTGAGTGGTTGGCTGCGGCTACCGCGAAACAGTGTATGATAATGGTTGCCGAAGCACCTAGTATCGAGGATCTGGCTGTAAGGAAGGTTGTAGCTCTTAGCATATGGCGTTTGCCACCTCAGTTCGAAGATCGTGATGATAATCACAAATGTGCGTAAGGTTGGTTTCGAAACACACAGAATCTGCCCAAAGCCATGATATCGGATTAGCTGGACCCTTAAAAATGTCTTGCTTACATATTTCTTCGAGTAGTGAAGCCACCAAAGCCTAAACACTCTCGCTATGATGCTAACGCTCGACATATGGAAGCATATAGGGAAGCAGTTGGCCGTGGGCAGGCGGAGTTGTTTGATAAGATATATGGTGAGCGTCAGTTGAGTCTGGCACAGCTCGCTACCCATCCGGACTACTTTCGGAATGGGGCAGGTACAATGCTAGTCAAATGGGGTCTAGCTTTCGCTGAGAGAGAGAGTTGGGCGGTGACAGTTTTCGCTGGCCCTAAGGCATATAGTCTCTACAAACGTCTAGGTTTTAGGGAGCTAGGTGAGGTAAAAGCTCAGGCCGAAGGTGAAGAAGAATTTATTAAGTTCCCTGGGTTGGGATGGGAGCCTCGAATTTGGCTAAAGAAGACTTAATTATAAGATATTGAATAGAAGCTAAGCTGTTCCACTCAATTCTGGAACTTATCTTGTATGTAGAGTTTGAATTCATTATATGTTCCTTTTCGTGGCCTGCCCATTGGAATATGCTTGAGTAAATACATATAACTGTCATCAAGTTGTTTGAATCAAATCGTATGCACAGGCTTCCAGTCCAGTTCATATAGCTGGGCAAGGAAGTACAGCTCATTCTCGAAGCTTCCATTATCTTTTACAGCTTGAAATCGTGTGGCTTAACTAATTTAGTTACGCTGCATGACCTTTAGATCCGGTATTACGTACCTTTTGCTTTGATCTGCTCGCATGTGACCTGCATGAATAGTGCCTGTTCGACATTGAAGGCAGCTTGCTCTACAGATTTGCGTTTTGCCCAATCCATTGTAAATGGATGGTTACCTTTATTACAATAGTGGAAGTGTGCCAGTAGAATCTTAGCTCCGTCGTGTAGATCCTCGACCAGGGAGTGTCGGAAAAATCGTGACTATATTTGAGTGTCAGCTAAGATCCTTTTTGAATCGGTGAGAGCTTCTTGAAGACCTTCATCCCTTGTTTCTTAGCCCTCTCATTATCAGCGGAGGTCAGCAAGGCACAACTATGCAGGAGTATGAACATGCACAGGTAAATGGCAAACCATGACCCACGACGGTTCGCCCGAAAGAGATCTTGAAGCCCTTTAAGAACTGCCTTTTTCATGGGTATTAAAACCATGACTGTCATAATGATTTCAATCTGAGCATTGATTACTGGAGGAACAAGAATGTTCCCTGAGTTAGGACACGTCGGCTCATAGTGCTGAGCTTCCATATTCAAGCATTCAGTACTGCAAATGCGATCAGAGCGAGACTCCATTCGAGAAGCGCACCACAATCTTAAAACACATTTCAACAGGTCACGTTCCTCTTTATTCTATAGTAACAATGTGTCAGCAGACATCAGATGCTATTGCAAGAGATCTTACCTCAGCATATATGGAGTATCTATAAGCCATAGAATACGTGTCGCGAAGTAATGTGTCCGTCTCATCTATATAGTAGCAGATAGAGGAGCCTATATGTCCGTCGACAAACCTATTAAGCGTACGACCTGCTTCCTTCATGTTTTCGATGGCGTAAGGAGCACATTTGAAGGATTGCTGTTCCCCGTTTGTCATCCACTTTCTCTCCAGTGCATCACCTTCAATGGGGATAAACTCTCTTGTCTTCAGATTGTAGGACATCCCACCCACATCTTGTGTGATACTAATTATTTTAATCTCAGATGAGCGCCAATCTTTTATATCTATCATTTCCATCTTTTCCCATCTTCTACTCCAAGATGCACGGGGGCAAGTACCATGGTCAATCAGCTGTGCATCTGAAATTTTGTACCGAAGACATGGCAGGTTTGAAAGTGTCTGTCCCGTAATCATGATGCAGGTGAGACAATACCCAGTTGGGTCTGAAGGATCCGGTACACACTTTTTGAAGTTAGAGTACTTCGAGCTTAGGAAGTTTGGACTTATGTACTTACTCGTACTCTCTGTATTCTGCAGCGAAGACAAGCTCGGTCCTTCCTAGTTCTTCCAGTTTCACAGCGCTTCCGAGGATCTTCAAATCGACCACGTCGCCGTGGCTTGTCGGCTTTACCATCTACTCCACTTTTACCATTAGAGACCAAGGGCGGGGTTCCTTGTATACTAGGCTCATCGGTTGTGAAAGAACTCTGGATTCGTCTATCTGACCTTGATTCACTAAAGTTATCAACCGATCTTAAACTAGCCCGGCCTGGCACTGATAGAAGAGTTAGGATCGGGGGGCCAAATGATTCTTCATCATAACATGTAGGTGTAGGGATCGATAGACGAGATGGTGGATTAGGCACCGAATCATCAAGTCCAATATGTTCCCAAATTGGATTGTGACATAAACTCAATTCCCAATTATCGACAAATGGGGGTGGTTCAAGTAATTCCATACCGCCGTCTTGATTTGCCGTAGCAAAGGCTGATAGCCATGAGACGCAGCTATCAGTGTACATTGGGGCATCTCTAGTTTGGTCGTCAATATTTGGATCTGAAAGATAGTTGTTTGTCGTTGGAATTCTTGATCTGGCGCGACGATTTGTAAAATCGGGTAATCTCAGGTCAAATGGAGCTATGTCTGGAGTAGATAGGCCACGGAAGAACACGGTGTTAGAATCTGCTTCCACAGGCGGAGAATTAGATATATCCGTCGTGGATATATTTGAGGTGGGCCGACTGTATGCTATTAGATCATCTACTGAAACTCCAAGTATTGATGCAGCTCGTTCCAGAGTGGTCTGTTCCTCTGCCGTGTATTCACTGCTTTCTTTAAACGATGTGTCTCTCCGCTTCGAGCTTCTGTTGGTCTGCGACGACGCCTCAGTATGAGGACGCTTCCGTCTAGCCTTTGCTAGGGTTTTACTTGTATCAGCAGACATGATGGTGCACCAGAGTATGTGCAGTTGAAAAGGATATCGATTAAATGTTTGAATGAAGGTATCACAGCGTAAGACTCTACACGAAGAGAAAGTCTATATATTACAGGAGACTGGTATATCACCTAAGAAGCTCTTGTCGTGCGGTCAAGTTCTCGCCAGCTCACCGGTACTTGTCTCACCGACAACAGCTGACCGGTCAAGTAGAGTCACGTGTTTTATGAACTATCGCTATATTTATATCAATTTTAATACCTTAAGCTCCAGAATATCCATATAATCATTTTTTATTGAGGAGCTTCAACAACTTCACGAGTTTTGAGAATGAGGCTGAGACTAGGTGACAGCCAGTGCTCCATTTCAACACAACCTTAGTAATCGCGCACACCGAAAACAGATGGAGATAACAATCTTGACTGGAAAACACCAATTAGCTAGCTAGTTGATATATATATACGATCAGAAATATCCTTCGCTTACAATCGAACGAGTGTAAGCTTCTCCTGAACACCTATTTCTCACATGTTGGACTGTTAGGTGATCGGCCCAGTAAAGCATTAATCAATTTAGTTTTAATCAAGTAAGATCATGCTAAGTAAGACTTCTGAGGCTAACTTAAGAACAAGGCAAGAATTGCCGTTTGAGACTCTCGTCAGATTACAGTCATGCAACCATTACCTATCGATTGTCGCCAAATCTTCCCTAAACTAACAGTGCCTAAAGATGTGTCGCAATCGATCATTAGCTATAAATCTGAAGGCTGTTGCACCATCACCAATTGCTAGATAGCACCGTTTAATCACAGCATATGAATCTCGCGATTTTCTTGACGGAGATTAGTCAAGAGCAGTCGAACCGTGTGACCACACTTTCTATTCATATGGTCAAGAACATTGCAGCTGATGTCTACCACAATCAAGATTCAAAAGATGATTGGAAGTGTATTTTATCCGATATCTTATCAGGAAAGCTGCAGAAGTGTGAAGCTATTACCCCGCTCTGAGGCTCTGTTTTGCGGCTCTGTTATTTTCATTGTTTTTGGGTCTTTATAAACGCAGTCAATGCTGAATCTTGCCCTATCTCAGCCACGAGTACAATTCTCTTAATATCTTCACTGAGGCTTCTAGACAATATCATCAGTAAAATACAATAGCCAACCTACTACAACATCTCTCTGCCAAGCGCTCAGGCTATCAGGTGCCTGTAACTGAATTAATTCAACAACCGCCAATCAGGATGACCCCTTCCGCCATCTATGAGCCGCAGATTCATAACACTGCAGGTTTTAAGCAAAGCATCAGCACAATTCTTTCAAGCCAAGAATTACCTTCTCAGATTAAGTCGTCAATGGCATGGACTGGATCTCTCTTCTCCAATGACGCAGAGTATGTTTATACTTTGACAGATGCCGAACTGGTCGAGATTGACAAGGCGTTGTTCCTATTTAAAGGTATATGTTCTACCAAATAGTGACAAGTCTTTTGGAAACTGAAAAATAACAGGGCTCGGCTTGGACGGCTGGGAGGTCAACCGAGTAAACTTTCCACTCCCTTTACTCGGCTGTAGTCTCCGGAGTCTAGCACACGAGCTTCATAATGGAAGGGGTTTCTTCGTTCTGCGAGGACTTAAGCCTACTAATTATTGCCCTGAGGACAATGCTCTCATATATGTAGCAATTTCCAGTCACCTTGCGGACAGAAAAGGTAGACAGAACGAGGACGGTGATATGTTTAGTATGTTATCTCCCCACTGCTACTAACAAAGTAAAGGCTGATGAATGAATAAAGCGCATATTCGGGAAGCCAAACAAATGCCAGCATCACAGTATGATCGCCCTGTGCGGGATTCAAAGCTTGGTCTGGTAGGTTGAGCTAGACTAGGTAACGTGTTTTGGGAAGCACTAATCAGTTCTCCAGACATTTCACAACGACACTTTCTGCGACATTATAGCATTACAGACCTTAGGCTTTGCTGCGAATGGAGGGGAGCACATCATTTCCTCAGGATACTCAATATATAATGAGTTGGCTGCTACACGGCCGGACTTGTTAAACACGCTTATCAAACCCGATTGGTCTTTTGATCCGTACGTGTCGCTTTATAAACTTCAATATACGGCTCCTAACAGATTTTGCAGTCGTTCTCCACATTATAAGTCTGGTCAACGTTCACCTATATACTGCTATGAAGGTCGTATCTTGTTTAACTTCGTTCGAGAACCTTTGACTGGGTTTGATGATAAGTGCCATTATAAGAGTTTGTCTATGCTGTCCTCGAAGCAGCGCGAGGCTCTTGACTTTGTTGAGACTCTTGCGCAAAAGAACCAGCTCGTATTATCAATGCAGGAAGGTGATTTAACGTTCATCAACAATTTTGGTATTCTTCACTCTCGCGAAGCCTTCGAGGATGATGTGACGCATACAAGACATCTAGTTCGAATGTGGCTGAAGAATGACAATTCAGCTTGGAAGCTTCCTGGCCCTCTCGAAGATGGGAATAAGCGTGTGTTTCACAACGAGCATTCGACAGAGAAGTGGAACGTTCTTCCATCTCCAAGACTGTCTTTTAAGATTGTTGATCTTTTCGGGCCATGAAGTGGTGCTGTGTTGTGCTTTGATACTCTAAAGCGACTATACTTTGCTTGTATTTTGCTTTCACTTAGTAACTTCTTTTAACTTTCTCGGGTGCAAGTGAGAGGAGTAAAAGGGTGAGAGAATTTAGTAACTTGGATGCGATGTGATATCTGGCTTGCTGAGGGGCTTGCTGAGGGGCTTGCTGAGGGACTTGCTATGCTTATTTGCCCCGCATTAGCTTCGTGATACTTTATGACATGTATGTTACCTTAAATAAATGATTAGCTGTTGAACCATGCCTTCTCTCTCACTATACTTCGTTTATTTGAGGTTCTGCTATCGCGCCAATAAGATACCGTGATCATGTCACTTGACACAAGATGGATTGCCGGTTATATACGCCCCTGCAATTGCAAATGGAGGTGTATTTTATATAGCCAGTTCTGTCGCTATGTTTTAGCACTCAAGAGCCTTACCTAAATTGCTGTTTTTCTCAACCGAAAGCCATATCTTCAACTCAGGATTAGAATGGAGCCTTCTGTTACTATGGTTGCGGCTATCATGTATCCCACAGCACTTGAGATTCCTACAATAAAGACTTGCCAACAACCCAGCGCTACTCTAGAGTGGTTCGAGTCAACACTTAACCCTAAAAATCGAGTTGATAGTCTTCATGCTGTAATATCCCCGAGATGGCGCATCGACGGAGGAGAGGCCGATGGGACTCGATACTTTGCCATTCCCAGCTTTGCACTTCGGAAACCGCCGTTGAGAATTGATACGTATATACCAGGATCCGAAAGCTTTCCCGAAGTACTTCAGAACTTATTGCAGCCCCATTCCACCATATATACCCCCAGCTCTCGTATCAATACTCACAATGTGTCTTTATATATTCTTCGGGCATTGGAGTTGTGGTCCGACCAACAACCAAATCTCGAGACTATCTACAGAAGTATGCCTTTCGGGTCCCGGATTATCATTGACGGTATTTCGAGTGATATGAGGCGTCTCAAACTATATTTCATGCCGAATTACGAAATTGAATCCCAGTGGCTATCAGTGCAGGCGCTACAACGAAAATTTGATTTACCTTCCTCAAGTTGGCCTCCGATCATTGATTACCAGAAGCTACAGCTAATAGAACAACCGCATGAGTGTATAAGCCTTGTCCAGCTTGGTGAGCAGCATGGGTCAAATGTTTTCGTATTTAAGTCTGTGCTTCGTGATATAGAGTACTTCTATCATGAGCTCAAGCAATTGTTACAACTTTCACCACATCCCAATATTGTCTCGAAGCCACTGTATATTGTGACTAAGAGCTGTCTCTTCGGAGGAAAGATTGGAGTGTGTGGGTTTGTACTCCAGTACTACACTGGTGGAACTCTCCAGGCAGCTCTGTCAAATCTACCAGGAGATGAGGATATTCGCCTGAAGAGCCAGTTTCGCTGGGCTAGACAGCTAACTTCAGCACTGCAACATATCCATGAATCACCCACTATGTATTACTCAAATCTGAAGCTTATTAATGTCGTGATGAATGAGAGTGGTACATATGAGGAGTCCAACGCAGTCCTTATAGATTTTGAGCAACGTAGTGGGTTCTTTTCCTGGTCAGCCCCAGAAATCTACTACATCCACTATCTCGAGCATATTGCCACTTTCAGCAAGAGTTCTTCGGCCCGCCTTAAGTATAGCAATCTTCTGAAAAGCTACATTCCTTCGTGGAGACCACTGAATTCAAATACAAGATACGACAATCCACAACATGGCTTTTCGTTCCCATGGCTTGCACTTACACGTGAAGAGCACGAGTCTACGCAAGTCTTTATGCTAGGCAAACTTTTGTGGTGTATTTTTGAAGGGGCATGGGGCATGAGCAGTGCCGTGACCATCGAAACTTTTCGTGAGCAGCCATGTGACATTCTGTTTCCGAACTTTTTGAGGACACCAATGCGTTTGCGAGCTTGTATTCGAAATTGCACTACAGGAACTCCGGAATGGAGAGGGAGGTGGCCAGGAGTGGTGCGAAGAGGAAACAAATTGTATCCATTTCAAGGACAATGGGATGGAGTCGAAGCTACTAAGGTAACAGAGGAAACTCAGGATTCTGCTAAGAGATGGTGGAGACAAGAAATTCAAGATGCAGAGCGGTTTCTGGATATTAGGCGTCGCATGAAACAGGGAGAGGAGATGGAGCAAAGTTGCAAAAAGGTAGTGGAATTCATGAAACAAAGACCTACGCTTATTCAAGTATCTACAGCATTAGAAAGCCTACTATGCGAGTAAAATCATGCAATTTGAAAAATATTTTACTTCATATCTAATCTAATTAAGGCCCTAATAAAGGATATGTAGTACACGAAAGTTGCTTTCCCCTCTCAAAGAATGCGACTATATCCATTCATCACCATGATGGACGCTAGTATGGAAATCTTTTGGAATATCACTAGATTTTCGGTCACCAATTTCACTATATCCACCCAAACAAAAGATAGACAAGAGTATGTTTCCAAAGTTTCAAGTTTCTTCATTATGTATATTCTGGGATATAGAGTGAGTTTGGCAGGGGTCGTATACTTCGCAGTAACGAACTGAGATTATAGATCATAAATAAATAATCTGCCACGATATGGCGCTGATTTTCATATAGTCATCAGCTGGACGCCTCTAACATAACATTAAAATTTGAAAGGCTTGTAGAAAGGCAATTGTCTCGTTAGCCTAAATGGAGTTTAGAAATAGGTCATACTTTTGGTGATGCTCATCGGAGTGTAAGCGTCGTGTCGTAACTTTATTATTGATTAGGAGGCATTGTGTTAAGATACCCATAGGCAAAGCTCGTGTCAGGAAAGCTACCCATCATACTGTAGTCGGGAGCATCGAAACTACCGGTTTCCAAGAAATGATTTTCCTCGTTAGTGAAGTGCCAAGAATCCTGTTCAAGTACTTCACCACCTTTTGCATGACTAACTTGATTGCCCTCAAGAACGGGTCGCTCGTACTGATTATTATCCGTCATTCTTCTCTTACTATGCATATTTGTATCCGTACCAACACCGAAGGCAGAGTTTGGTCTCTTCAGGCGAGCTGTCTTTGCTTTGTTTTGCCACTCCCTTTTGATACATATGATGACCTCTAAAGCCCTGGTGGAGTTTTTGTATGCTTGCCCAATCTCAGTCAGTGACTGACAGCAGAACTGCAAGTCTGACATAGCTCTCTCAGCCTCCTTGCCGGTGCTTGTACAAGTGTTATAGATGTGTATAAGAGATGCTGTAAAGATCAAATGAACGATTTGCACATTAGTCTGTCGCAAGGTATGTTGCTTCCGAAATATTCGAAGAAGTTGCACCATCTTTTGAGCAGCTTCAACGCAGCTACGTTGTGCTTGGCGAGAAACTTCTTGGATATCACTGTTTCCGGGACCAGTGACTCGCGAAAAAAAAGGCCTGTGTAAAAATATTGAGATGGCATAGAACTGCATGCTATGCGATAGTCAGTAACTATAAACAGAAATTTATAACTTTACATACTGGAGCTGGAGTATATGTGGCAATATGAGCTTAGCCTGGTCTACTAAGGAGAGATTTACAGCAAGTTCGATTGGGAGATTATGATGCCAATTATCGAACTCCTTCCTCATATCTGATGCAAAATTGTGCAAGGCTTCGTCGGGAAGGCTTCTGCCCGCATAACTGCTTCCCGTGAGTTACTCTGATTCGAGTACTTAGATTATCTCAGACTTACAGTGTTCGGCTTAGACGCCTCATCATCTCGCACAGCGAAACGTTACTATCTGCACATGCCTCGATAGGATCAAGTATCCCCGTTTCATCGCCAGCAACTTCAGGGTTTGCTTTCCATAGCTTTTGCTTTATTTTATCTTGTTCTCTCGGAGGCCTGGGAATTGAAATATCACGAATATTGATGCCCCATGGCCTGCCAACATATAAACTCCACATACTAAAAAACTAGATATCAGTAAGCTGAAACAGATGGCATCTTTCCCAAAACATACTTATCGTGAACAAAGACTCCCCAGAACGTAGTACGGCGAACATCAAGCTCCCTTGCAGTCAATCTCCCTTCTCTGACGTGGTCACTAAGGTCAAGATGTAGACCTAGGTCAGCGCTAAGTCGTACTGCCATACCTGAGATATTCGTTATTAGAATAAATATGTCAACGACAAAGTGAATGGAAGACTTACCACTATAGATCCAGCCTCTCGCATCTCTAGTAAATGCTGCTTCGGAAGCACTCATAACAACAAGCGCTTGTACTGTTGCAACAGTCGGACTATCCATTTCGATTTCCAATAAAAGTTTTGCGCGAGCGCTGAAGAATTCTGCAACTGGTTCGGGAAGGCTACTGGTCGACCTCGTAGAGAGGTTTGCTCCAACAGCGCAACTAATCAGTAGTCAGCATGACTTATTTTAAGTACCAGGAATAAAGATGATAACAGACATTGCATTTTTCAAAGTCTCGGAATAAAAAGGACTACCGTCCTCCCCCGAGTTCCATCTTTCTTGCTCCGCGTAATACATGTCTTCATCCACAACGTGAATCGCAGGATCTTCCCATTTGAAGTAAAGCCATTCAAGGTGTTTTTCAAACTCTGTGTCCACTGTATGACCAACCCCAGCACGATGAAGAGTTGCATTACCTTCAGTACGTATTGACCTTGTTGGCGTAATTGACAAGGAGAAAGCGCCATTATGTAAGATGTGCAAATTCGACGTGGCTCCGAAATACCTGAGTTGACCGTCTTCAGCTAATTGAAATGAACCCATTCTAGCTGAAAGTTGATCTACCATTTCGTCACTTGGAGCTGACTGGACAGGCTCTATCATTCGAGAACCGATGTGCTGATTTGACCACGTATTATCGTTGTGCCATTCAACAGATGATTCTCTCCTCTTTTGCTTGGAACCAATACCTCCCCTAAGCAATGTTGGATCTATGTTTACCTCTTGTGCTGAGAAATTCGGTTCATCTTCATCGAAGCTTATAGCGGCGTCTGATCCTGTCGGTTGGAGGTTAAATCCAAAGCTACTTGGAGTTTCTTGATCTAACCCCGACCGCTCCACGAATCCTTTCCCAGAAGAAGACTTTGGTTGTCTAGATACAGTTGGTGGGGGCATTTGGGCACCTGAATCAAACCTCATCAAGGTTTCCCAATCCGACTCCGCTGGTTGGTGACCACGATTCGTGGAGTCTGGAAGATTCGACATCCAATCATGGGTGTTGTTAGGGCTGGTTTGACCCAGGTCAAATCCAGGTTGTTCTAGAGACCCTTCTGTACTGGCATTTACGCTAGGATCTTTCACGATACTGTCTACAGCTTGCGAATCACTAGTTGGGGTGCCGGGGCCGCTGTCATTGGGCACCTCAATTCCATTTGAACGCAGAAGTGACTCCAACAGTTTTATTCTTTCAGATAATGCTTGATTAGTTTTCTTTAATGAAAGTCTGTTCCTTCGCATCAGCCAGGGCTTTGTCAAGGCAATACAAATATTCAGATGATAATACTCACTTGCGGCGGTCTTCACCCAGTTTGTAGGTACATTCCTGGCCATACAGAACGCAGTTGGAACATGCTGGCTACATCACAGTGCACTGTTAGCCATATTTCGTGCGTAATAGATAGAAAGACTGCGGCAGTGGGGTGAGGTTACAGCGGATCCGTCACACTTGACCTTGCGTTTCCGGCAGCAGTTACAAGCGGTAGTGATATGTTTCTTTACCGGACCAGCTACTGGAGCGTCAGGCATGATGCGAGTTATAAGTTCTACACAGCTGGTAGTGAGTGGTAGGGGAAGACACAGAAATTGTAAATAAAAAGCCCGAACCTAGCCTAATACAATTGCTAGCATGTGCGTCCCCGCACCTTGGAAATCCGACAACGGGGTACTGTGGGTGGACCATGAGTCTAGAGTTTGGGCTCCCGGCTAAGGCTTCCATTATGGCCCGTGCAGTGTATCTTTATGTGAAAAGTGCACGTCATCAATACTATTTTGGCTTTTATGTTACAAATCATCTAGTAAGATTACATGACTAACCTCATTCAGATCTGCCATAGTCTTTTTCTCAAATCTACTTGGATATATCTATATGAAAAATATTTAATGCAATGAGTGAAATTAAGAAGATCGAATTCTGCAGCCATGGTTCATCTTAAGGAGACTAGGTATATTAGCAGTCTTCCAAGTCTAGTGAAAATACACGCTTCTACACAATTGGAACGATTGATTTCAAGAGGCATTTATAATATTATTAGTCAATCGGAGAAAATTGAAGCTTGTTTGTCCATTCCTATCAGGCTGCGAGACTTTCTTTCCAATGCTGCGCACAATACACAACTTGCATTCACGATTTAGTAGACGC
>Ga0247807_10000517_pt1 | contig 23900 bp, 20 predicted proteins | sample UWRJL074202C1_FD_179931 | JGI IMG/M metagenome (GOLD analysis project Ga0247807, IMG submission 179931) | Plant litter microbial communities from Arlington Agricultural Research Station in Wisconsin, United States - UWRJ-L074-202C-1 | ecosystem: Environmental > Terrestrial > Plant litter >...
GCACGTCGAGCTCGTGAGAATGGCAATCATCCGTTCGGGGCGCTCCTCGTGACCGCCAACGGTGACGTGCTCGAGGCCGAGAACACCGTCACCACCGATAACGACCCGACGGGGCACGCCGAGACCAACCTCGTGCGGCTGAGCGCCCGGCTCTCGGCGGATGTGCGACGCGCAAGCACGCTGTACACGAGCACTGAACCCTGCGCGATGTGTTCGGGAGCTATTTATTGGTCAGGAATCGGGCGGGTCGTCTACGCACTGCCCGAGCAGATGCTCGGCGCGATGATTCCGAGCGAGGACGGGGAGCCCACGCTGGACTTGCCCTGCCGCGAGGTCTTCGCGCGCGGCGGTTCTGCCGTGACCGTTGCCGGTCCCGCCGTCATTCTCGAAGCACTTGATGTTCACGCGGGGTTCTGGGAGAACTGACCCCTCGAATCGGAATGCAGTCGCTCCACCGCATACGCTCGAAGGATGAGCGACGTTCAGAGTGGAACATCCCCCGCCGGCGTGAGTACCGTACCCGAACGAACAGGGTGGGGACAGGTCGTCGTTCTGGTAATCGCGGGCATTGCCGCGGCCATGATGTTCTCCAAAGTCGCGGCGATATTCATTCCGGTGCGGGATGCGTTTAGCACCGACGACGTCGTCGCAGGCATGGCCATGTCCCTTCCCGCTCTTGTTGCGGTCGTGCTCGGAGTGAGTGCCGGGGTGCTCGTGGGAGGGCTCGGGGCGAGAACCGTGTTGCTGGCCTGCCTCGTCGGCGGTGCCGCGCTGTCGTTGATTCAGGCCCTCCCGATGCCCATCTGGCTGTTTCTTGCACTGAGGGTGATCGAGGGTGCCGCCCATCTCGGAATTGTGGTCGCGGCGCCGGTCATCATCATCGCTGTTACGGCGCCTCGTCAACGCGGAGTAGCCATGGCCGTCTGGAGCATGTTCTTCGGGCTCGCGTTCGCCCTAACTGGCTGGATCGCACCGCTCATCGCCGCCTCGGGAGGGCCGAGCGCGGTCTTCGCTGCCCATGGTGTGCTCATGGTGCTCATCGCCATTGCCGTATTCGCGCTAGTGAAACCCGGTGTTGCTCCGAGCAATGAGCGTTTGACCGCGACGCGCTTTCTGCGTGAGCACGTCGAGACGTATCGGAATCCTCGGGCGGTGTTGCCTGGCGCGGTGTTCATCTGGCACACCTTTATGTACACCGCGATCCTCACTTTCGTCCCGCTGTTCGGCAACGAGCGGGATGTGCCATTCCTCCTCGTTGCGATGCCTCTCATTAGCATCCTCGGCACTGTCATCTCCGGTGCGCTGCTGCGGTTTGTCCCCGCGGGCATCGTGCTCGTCGCGGGCTACTTTTTGGTGGGAAGCACGATCCTCGCCCTGTGGGGTGTCGTTGCCTCTGGTGGCGAGATCCTCGTCATCGCTGGAGTTCTCATGCTGTTCTCCGGACTCATCCAAGGAGGATCCTTCGCACTTATCCCCGCGCTGAGCGGTGACTCGGGCGTCAATGCGCGCGCCAATGGCGCCCTGACCCAAGTTGGCAACATCGGCTCGGTGGCCGGTCCCCCGGTGTTTGCGGGAGTCATCGCGGCATCGGGAACGTCCTTCGGACCGTTCGCCATTGTGGTCGCGATCGCATGCATCGCGGGTCTTGCACTGAGCGTGGTCGCCTGGCGTGTGTCGACTCGCCGGTCACTCCTGAGCGAGTGAAATCCGCTCGGTGAGGTAGCTCTCGAGAGGCCGCCAATGGCCGCTTGAGTTCCAGCGCACGAGCGCCTCTCCATCGGCGAGCCTCACCGGATCGGACTCCTCGGTCACCTCGATGAGCGAGTGGCCGAAGTTGACGACTTCGCCCTCGGGGAACTTTCCTCGAGCCGCTGCACGACGCAGTTCGCGGCGCGCTTCGGCCTCGGCAGATTTGTTGGCAACCCCTCGCAGAGGCTCTACCGCTCGCGTGACTTCCCCCGTGCGGTACAGACGTGCCTGCTGATCGATAAGCAACACTCCCAAGCGCCACGCGCGACCTTCTGACACAAACTTTGGCGCGCTGAACCGAGGCTTCTTGAGCGTCGCAAGCGCCTCGTCCGGTATGCCCGCCCGCTCGATCGCGACGACCGTGCTCTCCAGCAGTTCTCGCAAGGCATCGGCATCCATACACCCAGTTTGCCCTGAGTTTTGCGCGCGTAGAGTTGCAGGAATGACGAGAAAGCCATACACGGGCAATGGCTACTGGGCTGTGCAGATCGGTGTCTCGGCGTTTTTTGCTATCGGAGGCATCGGCGCTGCGGTTTTCTTTTACGCGACGGAGACAGAGGATCTCGGGCGCGGGGGCGTCTTCATTATCATCGGGGTTCCCTTCCTCGCTCTGCTGATCTGGCTGCTCCGCGAGTTCGGCAAATACAACAAGCAGCAACGCGCCGTGTACGCGTGGGCGATCATGCAACAGTGGTCCCCTGTGCCCCATCGGCCCAGCGGTCAAGATGTGAAAGCGATGGCTGTAGCGGCGAGAGCACGCGACGGCAAGCTCTCGGTCGCCGAATTGAGAGCACTCCAGTCCCTTAAGCCCGATAATCCCTACCCAGGACCAGCACCATCATCGACGCGAATGCCGTCAGCGTAGATCAACACGAGAGGTTGTTCATACACAATGAGCACAGAATCATCCAAGGGAACCAGCTACTGGGTAACCCAGCTTGTCGCTTTCGCGATCGCCGCGGTCGGCGGCTTCGCTGGTGCAGTCTTCTTCTTCACTGTGGAAACTGAAGAACCTGGTCGCGGTTTGATCCTCGGTCTGCTCGGCATCGCGGGTGTGGTCGGTCTGATTTGGGCGTTGCGACAGATCACCACCGGGACGAAAGTACAGCGCGCGATCTACGCCTGGGCAATCACTCAGCAACATTCGCAGGGAACCGGCAATGACTTTGCGATCATGGCTACCGCGAAGAGCGCCCGCGACGGCAAACTCACAATCGAGCAATTACAAGCACTCCAGGCACTCAATCCCGGCAATCCTTACCCCGGTCCTCCGCTGCCTCCGCCGCGCCCCAACGCCAGCTTCCCGCCACGCTGACCCATCACATGGTGCCGCCACGTCAAGGCTTCAGCCCCTAATCAGGTAGGACAACCCACACGCTTGCACCACCGAGGGCTGAGTCCTCGATTCCAATCCGTCCGCCGTGAGCCTGCACGATCCGTCGGCAGGTTGAGAGCCCAATACCGAGGCCTGAAACTCCGTGAGCGGTACCGCGATCCATGAGGTCAAACACACGCTCCCGCTGCTCGGGGGCGATGCCCGGCCCGTTGTCATCCACGGTGAGTCGCCATCCGGCGGAGATCTCCTGTGCACGAATTTCGACCAGCGGAGTCTCCCCTGCTGCGGCGCTGAACTTGATCGCGTTAGCCACCAGGTTCTGTAGCAGGGCACGGAGCAGGGTCGGATCCCCGAGGAGGCGCACCGGCGCATCCACAACGACATTCGCCCCCGTCTCCTCTATCGCCGAGTGAAGATCTTCGACCACTGAGTTCACGAGGAATTGGAGATCGATCTGCTCGCGACGCGGATGCGATCCGCCGGCCTGCGCGAAGGTCAGCAGGTCCGTGATCATGATCGCCATCCGGCTGGCCGCTGACTCCGCTCGAGCGATGACGGTCGCCGCGAACGGGGCATTGGCCATCTCGGGGCTGTCGGTAGCGAGCTCGAGGAATCCCGACACCGCCATGAGCGGATTTCTGAGGTCGTGACCGATCTGGCCCGCGAAGTGCGCGAGCTGGTCATTGGACTGGCTGAGTTCGCGAGTAGTCTTGCGCAGCTCGAGCACCTCAACAACCTGGTGGGCCAGGAGGTCTATGGCTCTACTCTTTTCGGCGTCGAGGTCCCCGGTCTCTTCGTCAAACACACACAGCGTGCCGATGGGAATGCCATCGGGAGTGACCAATGGGCTCGAAGCATAGAAACGCACGCTCGCAAGCTCGCCGGTGACGAAGGGATTGTCCGAGAAACGTTGGTCGACTCGTGCGTCGGCCACGACGACTTGTTCTTTGTTCTGGAATACCACAGCGCACATGGAATCTTCGCGCGCGCAGATAGCTGCCTGAAAGCCCACCGCCGCGATCTGATGCTGGTATCGATCGTCGATGATATTGATGACGGCGGTCGAGACGTGACAGATTGTGGCGGCGAGCTCCGCCAGGCTCTCTAGATCGGGCTCAGGGTGCGCCCCGTCGAGTCGGTACTCAGCGATGGCCACGCGACGCGTGATGTCTTCAGCGGTGATCACGTGCAACTCCCCAGATCGTTCACCTCACGATATCGGTGACAGGTGGGTCTCGCATCCACAGCCCGCCAACGGCGTCAAGGCCTATTTCGATACCGACGCATAGCGCAGTCTTGAGGTCGCTAAACGCGGGAAGGAATACAACACCATGACCCATTCAGAACCCACCGCCCATGAGCAGCACCACGATGGCAACGAACGAGACGTCGTCACCAAACAGACGCAGTCAGTGGAAGAGAGCGAAGCCATCCAACAAGACTCCGACATCGACGTCGACGCCGTGCAGGTGCTTCCCGGCACGGGCGGTCCCGACGACGTCGGCGAGGTAGAAGAGCCTGAGGACTACAACCGCGACGGAAAAGTTTGACAGCCCACGCACCGATAGTGCGTCGATCAACCCGTGTTAGCAACACCAGCACCTGCGTAGCGCGGGACTGAGACGAAAGGAACCAGAAGTGCGAATTAAAGCAGGCTTGATAGTTGGGGTAGTGGCAGGAGTCGCGTTGGCACGATCATCGCGAGGTAAGAAGTTCATTGACGAGGCGCTCGAGGGCGTAAGCGCGCTATGGAAGCGCACAGACGTGCAACGTCGAGTGTCGACGGTGCAAGACAAAATCCGGGAGAACGTGCCCGTAGTGGGCGACGGTCTCGCGGATTCCATTGATGAGATCAAGCCGCGGCAGAACTCGGCAGAATGATCGCCGCACTTCGGCGGGGAAGGGTAACTTCCACCCCGCCGAAGTGCCTTCTCTCTGAGGTGTGAAAACTCACAGGAAGTTCGCCCGGGTCGCTAGAGCCTCTCTGCAGCAGTTGTGCCCCGAAGAACAGCGGCGCTTCGACCGGGGAGCGTCACGCTTGCTCCTTCGAGTTGCGTGTCAGCCGACGTCCGGAAGACAAGTTCTCCCTCGCCCACACGCACGGCGCGGTTCTCTTGTGAGAAATTGACGACGACGATAAGGCCAGCGACCGAGTAGCTCAGCCACCGGTCGTCCTCGTCGAACGATGTTTCGTGGGCAAAGGTCGTGCCGTCACCTAGCGACGAGGCGCGAAGCGCAATGAGCTCGCGGTAGAGCGAGTGGATGCGCGCGTGCCGGCCTGCCTCGAGCTCGCTCCAGTCGAGCTTCGAGTTCAGAAACGTCTCGGACGCCTGAGGATCGGGAACCGTGGCGGGGTCCCATCCCATTTCCTTGAACTCCGCGAGTCGCCCCTCGGCCGTCGCTCGCCCCAGCTCAGGCTCGGGATGCGAGGTGAAGAACTGGAACGGAGTTGTGGCCGCCCACTCCTGGCCCATAAACAGCATGGGAGTGAACGGCGTCATGACGGCGAGAACAGCCTCGATGGCGAGCGAATCATCATCGAGGTTCTGGGACGGGCGGTCGCCCGCTGCTCGGTTGCCGATCTGGTCGTGGTCCTCGGTAAAGGTCACGAGCTTCCACGCGGGCACCTGGCTCGTGTCGATGGGCGCACCATGGGCACGACCGCGGAACGACGAGTAGCTGCCATCGTGGAAGAAACCTCCACTGAGAACCTTTGCGAAGGCCTCGAGCGAATCAAAGTCGGCGTAGTAGCCGAAGGTCTCCCCCGTCACCGCGACGTGCGCGGCGTGATGGTAATCGTCATCCCATTGAGCGGTCACGCCGTAGCCCCCAAGGCCGCGAGGCGCGACCATCGAGGCATCGTTAAGGTCTGATTCGGCAATGAGCGTGAGAGGGCGCCCGAGTTCGAGTGCAAGAGCGTCGGTGCGCGCAGCCATCTCCGCGAGAAGGTGAAGTGAGCTCGAATCGTGAAGGGCGTGCACGGCATCCAGCCGCAGCGCATCGACGTGATAGTCCCTGAACCACATTGCGGCGTTATCGAGGATGTAGGCGCGCACCTCCGCGGAACCTTCGCCGTCGAGGTTGAGAGCGTCGCCCCATGTGGTTCCCGCTGAGCCCAGGTATGGGCCGAACTGTGGCAAGTAGTTTCCGCTCGGACCCAAGTGGTTGTAGACGACATCCTGAACGACGCCGAGGCCGCGAGCATGGCACTCGTCAACGAAGCGCTGATATCCGGCCGGGCCCCCGTAGAGCTCGTGCACGGCGAACCACAAGACCCCGTCGTAGCCCCAGTTGTGGGTGCCGTTAAACGCGTTCACGGGCATGATCTCGACGAAGGTGACGCCGAGGTCCACAAGGTAATCGAGACGCTCAACAGCGGAGTCGAAGGTGCCGCCCGGTGTGAAGGTGCCGACGTGAAGCTCGTAGATGACGCTGCCCTGCAGGGCCTTGCCTTGCCACCCCGAGTCTCGCCAGACATGGCTGCTCGCATCAAATGTGCGCGAGAGCGAGTGCACGCCCTTGGGCTGCCGTCGTGAGCGGGGGTCGGGAAGAGCCGTGTCCGCGCGATCGATGACGTAGCCGTAGTCGATGCCCTCGGCCCAGACGACATCGCCCTCCGGAGTCCACCAGTCCTCGGCTCCCTTGACCATCGGCACTCGCGCACCGCCGATCTCCAACTCAACCGTCTGCGCCCGTGGCGCCCACACGTCAAAGTTCACAGCATCGGTCATGGCGTCACCAGCAACGCGACGGGATAGCGGTTCAGGATGTCCCCAACGCGCAGTTCGCCTCCTTCGAAGCGGTCTCCGGTAATCACGTTCTGCATCTCTCTGCTCGGTAGCAATATGGTTGTGTCGCCCCAGCCGCCGCGCTCGGCGAGACCCACGGGCAAGCGGGTCGCAATAGTGACCGCGCCACCTCGATCAAATGCAATCGCGTGGTCGGCGGCCTCCCCCACCACGGTGAGCGGAACGTAGCGCGTGAAAAGTTCCTGACGATCACGTCGAGTGCGCAGCGCCCGGGATGTGACGAGCAGCTTGGCAGCACCAGACTCGTCGATGGGAGGAAGCGCCCCGGCATCCAGTTCGGCGAGCGTGGCGCGCCTCGCCTCGAAGTCGACGGGACGACGGTTGTCGGGGTCGACGAGTGACGTCTCCCAGAACTCGCTTCCCTGGTAGACATCGGGAACTCCTGGAGCCGTGATCTGGATGAGCTTCGCAGCGAGCGAGTTGCTCCACCCGGGCTGGGAGACTCTCGCCACCAGCGACGTCAGATCGGCGGCGAGTATCTCGTCGTCGAAGGCGGCGTCCACGAGCGCGGCGAGCCTCTTCTCGAACTCTTCGTTGGGTTCGATCCAGGTTGTCGATACCCCGGCCTCTCGCGAGGCTTTGATCGCGTAGTCGTCCAGGCGCTCACGGGACGCGGGCCACGCTCCGACGATCGACTCCCACAGGAGGTTCTCGAATGGGCCGTCCCCGACGGGAACGCGTTCCCGCCAGCGTTCGACGGCCCGCGTCCACTCCTCGGGGATCTCCGACAGCACGTCGATACGAGCGCGAACATCTTCGCCGCGCTTGGTGTCGTGAGTCGAGAGCGCCGTGAGCGAAGCGGGATGACTGGCTTGGCGCTTCTCCTGACGCTCGTGGAACTGCGCGAGGTTGATCGAGAACTCGGCAGGATCGCCGCCGACCTCGGTCAACGAGGCAAGGCGCGAGTACCGGTAAAACGCGGTGTCCTCGACGCCCTTGGCCATGATCATCCCGGTGGTCTGCTGCATCCGCTGCGCCGCCGGGTGAGAGATGTCGAACAGCACGGGCTCAAGCGCGTCGAAAGTCTCGCCCAGATCGCTGCGACGCGTGCGCGCATCCTCCATCGCTGCCGTGAGGTGCTCGGCTCCGTGCGGGAGATAGGTGCGGTAGACGGGGAAGCATGCCGCGATCTCAGCGATCGCGTCGGCCGCTGCGGGAATCTCCGGAATCAGGCGCGCGATTCGCCGTACTTCGGAGTTCAGGATGCCGTCAGCTATCGCGCGACGGGTGTCGTGAATAAGGTCCGCCCACGCCGGGGCGGTCTTGTCGTGAAGGTCGGATGCGAAGCGACTCAGCCGTGATCGTCCTTCGGGGTCAACAAGCACTCGCTCGATGTCGGCAAGCGCGTCGTATCCGGTCGTCCCCGCGACCTGCCAGTGGGGCGGGAGCGCCTCATCGCCCTCGAGGATCTTCTCGACGAGCACGTATGTCGATCCCGTAGCGCGAGCAAGATCGTCGAGGTACGCGCCCGGATCCAGCAAGCCGTCCGGGTGGTCAACGCGCACGCCGTCGACCAGGCCTTCGGTGACCCAGCGGATAATCTCGGCGTGAGACTCGTCGAAGACCCAGGGCACCTCGACGCGCACCGCGGCGAGCGAGTTGATCGCGAAAAACCGACGGTAGTTGAGTTCGGAGTCGGCTCGGCGCCAATCGACCAGTTCGTAGTGCTGGCGGTCGTGCACCTCGCTCGGGGTTCCCTCCCCCGTGCCTGGTGCGATCGGGAACCGCAGCCCGAAGTAGTCGAGCTCGCCGTCCACGATGCTCAAATCGTCTGTCGCCTGCCCTGAGCCCGTCGAAGGGTCGCCAAGCACTGGGATGCGCAGTCGCCCACCGCCCGCGTCCCAGTCGATGTCGAATGCCTCCGCGTACCGCGAGTCGCGCCCGTTGGTGAGCACATCCCACCACCAGGCATTCTCGCGCGGAACCCCAACACCGACGTGGTTAGGCACGATGTCGACGAGGATGCCCATGCCCCTCGCCCGTGCGGACTCCGCGAGCTCGAGCAGTCCCTCGGGACCCCCGCGAGCGGGATCGATGCGCGAGAAGTCGACGACGTCGTAGCCATGGTCGGAGCCCTCGCTTGCCTCGAGAAGAGGCGAGACGTACACCCAGTCGATGCCGAGATCCTGCATATAGCCGGCGAGCTCAGCAGCGGCGTGCAGGTCAAAACCGGCTCGAATCTGGAGGCGGTAGGTCGAAATAGGTACGGTCATCGTTGCTCCACCAGAACGCTCATCGAGTGAGACTGAAGCACAAAGCTCTCGCCAGGTTCCGCCGTGGGCGACTCAGCTTCGTAGCCCGTCGAAATCTCGATCTTCCACTTCGTGCCGTATTCCTCGGGAGGCAGCACGAAGTCCACGTCGGTCTCCGAGGCATTGAACATCAGCAGCACATTGACGTCGGTAAAGCGCTTGCCTCGAGAGTCGCGACCGCGAATGCCGTATCCATTGAGGAAGACGGCGGCGGCCTTGACGAACTTGGTGTCCCAATCTTCCTCGGTCATTCCCGACGAGTCGGGCGAGAGCCAAACGAGGTCGGGTAGCGGATCTTCACCCTTTCGGGGAACGGGCCGCCCGTTGAAGAAACGCACGCGACGGAAGGTGGGGTGGTCTGCCCGCAACCGTGCCAGACGAGCGGTGAAATCGATGAGATCGCGATCGGCCGTGTCCCAATTGACCCAGCTGATCTCAGAGTCCTGGGCATAGACGTTGTTGTTGCCGAGCTGAGTGCGCCCGAGTTCGTCGCCGTGGGCGATCATGGGCACGCCCTGCGAAAGCATGAGCGTCGCGAGGAAGTTGCGCTTCTGACGAGCGCGCAGTGCGAGTATCTCCTCGTCATCGGTTTCGCCCTCGGCCCCGCCGTTCCAGGATCGGTTGTGAGACTCGCCATCCTGTGAATTCTCGCCGTTGGCCTCGTTGTGCTTCTCGTTGTACGACACGAGGTCGTTCAGGGTGAAGCCATCGTGGGCCGTGACGAAGTTGATGGATGCCGCGGGCCGGCGTCCCTCCCCCTCATACAGGTCGGCGGATCCTCCGAGCCGCTCGGCGAACTGGCCGATCGTCGCGGGCTCGCCGCGCCAGAAGTCACGTACGGTGTCGCGGAACTCGCCGTTCCACTCACTCCACTGCGGTGGGAAGTTGCCAACCTGATACCCACCGGGTCCAACGTCCCACGGCTCAGCGATGAGCTTCACCTGCGAGATAACCGGATCTTGCTGCACCATTTCAAAGAAGGTCGCGAGCTTGTCGACGTCGTAGAACTCACGCGCGAGTGCTGCCGCGAGGTCGAACCGGAATCCGTCCACGTGCATCTCGGTAACCCAGTAGCGCAGCGAATCCATGATGAGCTGCAGCGAGTGCGGATGCCGCACGTTGAGTGAGTTGCCCGTGCCCGTGTAGTCCATGTAGTGCTGCGGGTCGTCTTCGACGAGGCGGTAGTAGGCCGCGTTGTCGATGCCGCGGAACGAGATTGTTGGGCCCAAGTGGTTGCCCTCGGCGGTGTGGTTGTACACCACGTCGAGAATGACCTCGATGCCGGCCGCATGCATGGCGCGCACCATCGATTTGAATTCGGTGACCTGCCCGCCCACGTCGCCCTGGGATGAGTAGCCGCTGTGAGGCGCGAAGAAACCGATGGTGTTGTAGCCCCAGTAGTTCGACAGGCCCTTTTCTTGCAGGGTGGAGTCGTTGACGAACTGGTGTACGGGCATGACCTCGAGCGCCGTCACACCGAGCGTCTTGAGGTGCTCGATGACGGCGGGATGCGCGAGCCCGCTATACGTGCCCCGCTCGTTTTCGGGGACATCCGGGTGGAGCGCAGTGAGTCCCTTGACGTGGGCCTCGTAGATGACCGTGCGGTTATACGGGATCGCGAGTCGCGCATCCCCTTGCCAGTCGAAGCGCTCGTCGATGACAACGCCCAACACCATGTACTCAGCAGAGTCATCGTCGTTGGGATAGGTCGGATCGTCGAAGTTGTAGGAGAAGAGAGCTTGATCCCACTTGATCTCACCACTGATTGCTTTGGCATACGGGTCAAGCAGGAGCTTGTTGGGGTTCGCCCGCTGACCCTGTGCGGGGTCATGGGGGCCGTAAACGCGATAGCCGTACCGCTGACCCGCCTCGACTCCCGGCAGGAATGCGTGCCAGATGTAGGCGTCGACTTCGAGCAGACGAACGCGAGTCTCAACCCCGTCCTCGTCGAAAAGACACAACTCGACGCGTTCAGCGGACTCGCTGAACAGTGCGAAGTTCGTGCCCTCATCTCTTAGCGTTGCGCCAAGAGGGAATGCTGCCCCGGGCCAGGTTTCCACACGTGCTCCTTAGATTGCGGTCGACGCCCAGCCTAGGTTGAACTCGAGGGGGCGACGGGGGGTTGCCGTGTGCCACACCGGACGCTATGTGAAGGCACAGCGAAACGCTCTTGGCAACCCCTATTTCGCGCAACCTCCGCAATCTACGGTTAGCGATATGCCCCTTCTCACTTCCGTCGACATCTTCCACGACTCCGAGATTCGGGTCATCTTCACCACCTCACTGGACCTGTCCACCGCCTGCGACACCGCGGTTCTGCAAGTCGTTCACGGCGGTGGCTCCGAGCTCGCAGTGCGCATCGAACGCGGCGCCGTGGCTGATGTGTCCGTGTGGGATGCCGCCCAGCTCATTCGACAGCGACTCCCGCATGATCACGTAGTGCTGACCGCCACGACCGTGTCGTGCTCCATCCCCATGGGTATTCTCCCTGCGATGGCGCTCGACGATATCGAGAGCGCGGTCACGGCAAATCTGCTCGTCAACGGGGCTCCGGTGCAGACGGGTGTTGCCGTCTCCCTGCAGCGTTCGTCGCGCGCGCTGACCTCGGTCTAAGCGCTCAGCGACTCTCTCGGGCGCGCAGGTCCTTCCGCAGGATCTTGCCCGCAGTCGACTTCGGGATCGTCTCGACGAACTCCACCCGGCGAACCTTCTTATACGGCGCGACGTGCTCGGCAACGAAAGCTATGACCTCGTCCTCGGTGAGCGTGGCATCCGCCGCGACGATAAAGGCCTTCGGGATCTCCTCGCCGTCGTCGCCCCGCACACCAATGACCGCGGCATCCGCCACGAGTGGATGCGTGAGCAGCAGCGCCTCGAGTTCCGCAGGCGCGATCTGGTACCCCTTGTACTTGATGAGTTCCTTGAGGCGATCAACTATCGTCACGAAGCCCTCGGCGGAGACGGTCGCGATGTCGCCGGTGTGAAGGAATCCCTCGGCGTCGATCGTGCTCGCCGTTGCCTCATCGTTACCGAGGTAACCGAGCATGACGTTGGGACCACTGACGAGAAGCTCTCCCGCGCTGCTGACACCGCTCGACGGGATCTCGATCTCCTCCCCCGTTTCGGTATCGATGAGCTTGCTGACCATGTTCGGGATGGTGATGCCCACTGACTGGGTAGGGATATCCGTGCGGTCGCGCGGCACCACGTGGGAGACCGGGCTCAGCTCGCTCATGCCGTAGCCCTGCAGCATCCGCACCCCGAGTCGGCGGGCGACCGAATCGCCGAGCGCTCCGTCGAGGGGCGCGGCTCCCGACAAGACGGTGTGAACGCTCGAGAGGTCATACTCATCGACGAGCGGATGCTTCGCGAGGGCTACCGCGACGGGTGGCGCGATGAAGACGTACGAGCAGGCATGATCCTGGATGATGCGCAGGAACTCCGTGAGCTCGAACCTCGGCATCGTGACGAGACGAGCGCGCTGCTTGAACGCGAGGTTGAGCAGCACGGTCATGCCGTAGATATGAAAAAACGGCAGCAGGGCGAGCACACGATCTTCTCGCGTCACGGCGATGAGGTCGCGACACTGGGCGACGTTCGCCACGAGGTTGGTGTGGCTGAGCATCACCCCCTTGGCCTTTCCTGTGGTACCCGACGAATACGGCAGCACAGCGACATGGGTAGCCGGGTCGAAGGTCACCTGGGGCGCCGCCGCTCCCTGAGTGAGGAGGTCTCGCAAGGATGGGTGCCCCTCGGCACCGTCGAGCACGACCAGGTGCTCAGCGTCGATGCTCACCCGTGCGCTCGCGTCCCCCGCTCCGGCCAGAAGCGGGCTCACGGTGATGAGCCAGGTTGCCCCGGAATCGGTGAGTTGGCTCGCGACTTCGTCGGCGGTGTAGAGCGAGTTGATAGTCGTGACGGTGGCCCCCGCGCGAAGGATGCCGTGAAAAACGCACGTGAATGCCGGAGTGTTGGGGCACTGCAATCCGACAACATCCCCTGGAGCAAGCCCTCGCGCGGCGAGGGCTCCCGCGATCGCCTCGATCTGAGCTACGAGATCGCGGTAGGTGGTTTCGGCACCGGAGACACCGTCGACGACCGCTACTCGGTCGAGGTCAGAATCGTCGAGATCACCGAACAGGTAGTCGAAGATACTCTGGTCGGGAATGGCGACATCAGGGTAGGGGCTGGTGAACACGTCAATCTCCTTTGATTTATGTGCGTGAGAACAGGGTAAGAGCTATTTCACTTTCTTGATGGGGAGCACGGCGAGTCCACCGAGAAGACTGAGCACGATCGCGACGATGTAGAGGGCCGTGTAGTTTCCGCCGCCGCCGATAGCCAGCACGGGCACCGCCACCAGGGGAACGAGAAGCTGGGGCAGCTGGTAAGCCAAAGCAACGATCCCGAGATCCTTGCCCGCGTTATCGAAGTTGGGCAGCACTTCGGTCATGAGGGCGACATCCACCGAGATGAATGCGCCCTGACCTGCACCGACGATACCGATGGCCACCATGAATGTGAGAGTGTCTGGCGCGAGGATGGCGAGGGTCAGCCCAACGCACGTCACGAGACACGCGATAAACACGATGATCTTGCGTCGACCGGTGCGGTCCGAGATCCAGCCGAACAGCAGAGTCATGACGACGTTGCCGACGAAGAAAAACAGCAGGGCCTGGGCCTGCACACCTGAGGCTTGCTCCTTGGGGATGCCGAGTCGGTCGATGATGAAGAACAAGAGATAGAGCGAGACCGAGACGATCGACATCGTCACGAACAGTCGGCAGAACCAGGCCCAGGCGAAGTCGCGGTATTGCAGCGGGTTCAGCCAGTAGGTCGAGGCGATGGCGCGCAGCGAGAGCGGCTCGGCTGGCTCCACACGCACGCGGTCCCGGAGCCCCAGCATGAGCACGAGCGCAAACACCGCGCCGATGACTCCGGGCACGAGGAACCAGGTCGCGCGCTGGTCGTTGGGGAGGGATGCGACGATCGCCGCCCCAATGATCGTCGCGATCCCCGCGGCGACGCCGGTCGCGGCCGCGACTCTCGCACGAATGCGCGTGGGAACCTGATCGGCAAGAAGCGCGTGCTGCGCCATGTTGGTCGCTCCGAAGCCGATCTGCACGACGGCCCACGACGCGACCATGACTGCCAGATTGGTGGCAAACGCGAGGCCCGCGACACCCAGCAGTCCGACAAGAACGCCGCCCAGCATCCACGGCCGTCGCATTCCGAACCGAGACCGCGTGCGGTCGCTGAGCCGCCCGAACAATGGTGTGATGATCATGACGATGATTCCCCCGACACCCGCGATTATCGCCAGGTTGGTGTCTTTAGATTCATCATCGAGAAAGGCGATCGCCTTGGGGATTGACGCTCCCCCGATGGTTCCCAGGGCGAGGTTCACTCCGAACCACGCCAGAACAAACGTGGGCAGAAACCATCGCCCCTGTGCAGGGCCGGGTGCCTCCGACGGGATCACGGTGACGGGTGGTGGGCTTGTGGGCTGGGACATCGTTGTCGTGCCTTTCTTCAGTTCAGTTGTCGTGCAGGGTGCGAAGGATCGCCGTCACGTCGAGGGCCCAGCGTCGGGCGCCGGGAAGGGCTCCCGTGAAGCCTCCGCTCTCGTGTGACATGCCGAGATAGCGCACGGCGCTTGCCTCGACTCCCGCCGCACGCAGCCGGGCCGCATACTTCTCGCCATCGCCTCGAAGAACGTCGTACTCGGCGGTGAGGATAAATGCGGGCGGCAACCCGGTCAGCGACTTCGCGCGGAGCGGCGAGGCATACTGCTCGTAACCCTGGCGGCGATAGTCGTCGAAGTAGTCCTTGACGACATCGACGAGGCCGCGTTTGAGCAGGAAGGTCGGGATGTGCAGTTCGCGCGCGGGCGCCGTATCGATCGAGCCTCTGGTGAGGTCGAGCGACGGCACCTCGAGTAGTTGGAGTCTCAGTGGATGGCTGGCGCGGTCGCGGTTCACGAGACATACGCAGGCCGCAATGTTCCCACCAGATGACTGTCCGCCGATGGCAATGCGAGACGTGTCGATTCCGTTGTCGGCTCCGTGCTCGACGAGCCACTCGAGAGCGGCGTAACCCTGTTCGACGGCTGCGGGCCATTTGTTCTCGGGAGCGAGGGCGTAGTCCACGGCTACCGTGACAACATCCGCGTCGATCGTGCGGGCGCTGTATGCCCCGATGTTGCTGGGGTAGTCGATGCCTCCTTGCCGGAAGGCTCCGCCGAAGAACACGAGGTAGGCGGGATGCGGTCCCTCGGTCTTGGGATGGTGCAAGCGCAGCCGCACGTCGGGGTAGCCCTCGACGGGCACGATCACCTCAGCGGTGCGCACCGCCGGACCAGGAACGCCGTACTCGGCGTAGGCGGCGGCATCCGCTGCTTTTGCGAGTTCACGACGCTTGACCGGATCCCTCGTGGGCTTCTGGCGCGTGCGAGCTTGCTTCTTGTAGAGCTCGGCGATGAGCGGATCGAGAGGCATCAGTGTCCTTCCTCGGCATTCACGAGATGCTGGCGCAGCTCATCGACAACGGTCTGCTGCCACGCGACCGCGGCCGCAAAGGTGGCGGTGAGCGCGAGGCTGCCGTGAACGTGGCCGACGCCGCGGATCGTCTCGACGTCGCATCCTGCCTCCCGGAGTCGCGCAGCGTAGGCCTCGGCAGAGTCGCGCAACGGATCGAACTCGGCCGTCATGATGAGGGTGCGCGGCATCCCACCGAGGTCTGGATAGTCCAGCGGTGAAGCGAACGAGTCGACGGGACCGCTTCCGACGTAGTGGTCGCGTAGTCGCTCGAGGTTCTCGAGACCGAAGCCCGTTGCGTAGTCCACCGCCGAGGCGCCCACCGGCGAGAGTGAGACGGCGGGGACCTCGAGCAACTGATGGATGGGCATCGAGCGTCCCTCGGACCTCCTGCGCAGAAGTGCGCTGGCGACGACACCGCCACCTGCGGAGATTCCCCCGACCCCGAAGCGCGACGAGTCGATGTCGAGCACGCCCGCGGCATCCTGCAACCAGTCCATGACGGCCATCGCGTCGTCAACGGCAGCCGGGTATGGATGTTCGGGGGCAAGCCTGTAATCCAAGGAGATGAACTGCACCCCGGATGCCGCCGACCGAGCTCGAAGAAGTCGATCGTTGACGATCTCTCGTGCGCTCCCCGCCACGAACCCGCCGCCGTGCAAGAACAGCTGAGTGGGCAGAGCGCCAACTCCCTCCGGCCGATACCGACGGGCGAAGAGCGGACCGGCTGGCGACGGGATCGAGAGATCACTCGTCGTGACGGGTGCAGTAGCATCCGCCGTCACCTCGACGGCGATGAGATCGCTCAGCCGGTGCTCTGCGGCTCGGCGCAGAACCGGGTTCAGCGAGGTGAGATCCGGCAGACCGGATGCGTGAACCGAAAGGCGTTTTGCCCAGGCAAGCAGAGCGGGATCGAGCGAGACGAGCGATGTCATCACTTCCTCATTCCTGTGCAACTCGGGCGTTCATTGCGAACGAGCCAGACGCTAACAGATCGAAGTCCTTCGATAAAAGTATCTTTTGCTATTCGCGGAGTGAGTTCAGAATCGCGACGACGTCGGCGTGCCATCGTGTGGCGCCGGGCGAGATTCCGACAAGTCCGGAGCTGCCGTGAGTTTGTCCCCCGTAGCGCACGGTCGTCGCAGACGTGCCCGCGCGCCACAGCGCTTCCGCGTATCGCTCGCCGTCGCCGCGCAACGGGTCAAGCTCCGCGGTGAAGATGTGGGCGGGCGGCAAAGACGCGTGAGAAGCCGCAAGAAGAGGCGATGCCCGAGGATCGCGAGCGAGCGATCGCGCGTCAGGCCCGAGGTAACTCGACACGAGAGGGCGCAAGAGCTGGCGAGCGAGCACGCCCGGCAACTTAGTGAGCGCGCGGGCTGCGGAAGCGTCGATCGAGCGCAACGTGAGATCGGTCGATGGCACCTCGAGCACTTGCACCCGCAGCGGGATGCCGCGCCGGTCTCGATTGACCAGAGTGACGGCTGCCGCAATATTGCCGCCCGATGAGACTCCACCGATTCCTAGCCGAGCAGGATCGAGGTGCAGCTGCTCAGCGTGATCGTGAGCCCACGCCAATACGGCATAACCCTGCTCAACGGGCGCCGGAAATCTTACTTCGGGAGAGAGCGCGTAGTCGACAGCGAGCATGGCGACGCCGGAGTCGCGCGCCCGGCGCCGGTAGGTCGCGTCGTAGCTCGGATAGTCGATGCCGCCCTGCACGAAGCCCCCGCCGAAGAAGCCAATGAACCCGGGAACGGGTTCAATTGGCACTCCAGCCCCCGGATAGTAGATGCGTACGCGCACATCCCTATCCCCCTCGACCGCAACGACGTGCTCCTCTGTAGCGACGTCGACTGCGGGCACACCCAGGAGATCGAAGATTCGCCGATCGTGCTCGAGCGCGTTTGCCCGTCTCAGCACAGGGTCCTTTGTCATGGGTGGACCCGACGGCATGCTCGCGTCGAATGCCGCAATCTCCGGTTCGATGATCATCTGCTCCCCTTCGTGATGGGCTCAGCCTGACAATCGAAGTGCTTCGATACAAGCGAAGTGAATCAACTACGATGAGCGCCATGTCAGTCACGATCTACACGGTCGCCGAACGAGCGGGCGTCAGCATTTCGACGGTCTCGCTCGCGATCAACCATCCCGAGCGCGTTAACGAGACCACGAGGCGACGCATCGTGAAGGTGGCCGGCGAGCTGGGTTATCGCCCGACGGGCGACGCCGCTGAACGCGCACGCGGACGACAGGGACGCATCGCGGTTGTCGCACCGTTTACGAGTTACCCCTCCTATGGAGTGAGGCTCGGTGGCATTCTCGGTGAAGCCGCCGAGAATGGGGTCGACGTCGTCGTGCATGATCTTGCCTCGGCCGCGGCATCCACCTCTCCCTTGCTTGATGCGCTGCCGGTGCGCGGCTCTCTAGACGGGATCATCATCATGGGCCTTCCCCTCTCGCGAGACGGGATCCAGCACCTTCAGGAGTGGGGACCACCCGTCGTGCTTGTTGACACCCACGAACACGAGTTCTCGAGCGTGCTCCTCGACGATGAGCGCGGCGGATACCTCGTCGGTCGACATCTTGTGAACCGCGGACACGAACGGGTGGCGTTCGTTCACGAAGCCCAGAAATCTCTGCAGTACGTCTCGGCGGGGATGCTGCGACTCACGGGGCTCAAACGTGCACTCGACGAAGCGGGTCGGCTTGAGCAACTCACAGTCGTCGAGAGCGTGGACGCCACGATCGACGGGGCGCGCACCGCGGCCTCGCGCATCGGCGCTGAAGTGACAGCCGTGTTTGCGAGCCACGATCAGCTCGCGGCCGGGGTGCTTGCCGGGCTCCGAGAGCAGGGTCGGGAGGCTCCGCACGACATCGCGCTCGCCGGGTTCGACGACGGCCCGCTCGCTCAGGCGCTGGAGCTCACCACTGTGCGTCAGCCGTTCGAGGAATCCGGACGCGTCGCGACTCGACTTCTGCTCTCCCACGCCGAGAAACCGGGCCAGAGCCTTCAACGCGTCATGCTCTCGGGCGACCTCGTCGAGCGCCGATCGACCGAAGCCTCCCAGTCTGCTGAGTGACCCATCCATCCTCACAATTAGCGATGTATCGTTAACTATCGCTCGGCACTCGTCGTAGCGTGACGAAGGGACACATCATGGGCACCTCGACTTCTGCTGGCCGCGCCAGCTTTGACATCTGGGAGGCCGTCGATGGCCTTCGTGACGCATTCTCCCCGCGCGTTCCCACACCGAGGATGGGTCGCGGCGATGTGCGGACGGCCATTCTTGTCGCCCTCACCGAGGAACCGATGCACGGCTACCAGGTGATTCAGTCCATCGAAGCTCGCACCAACGGTGCATGGAAGCCGAGCCCGGGATCGATCTACCCGACCCTGCAGCTGCTCGCGGATGAGGGACTCGTCACCGCTCAGGAATCCGGCGAACGCAAGGTCTACGCGCTGACCGAGGCGGGCCGCGAAGTAGCGAATGACGCCGCGGATGGCACGCTCCCCTGGGAAGCGCGAGCGAAAATGGATGCCGAGCGCGCAACCGCTCTGCCGAAGGCGGGGGTCAAGCTCGCTCAGGCCGTAGTGCAGGTATCCCACAACGCGACGCCCGAGCAGTCGGAGCGCGCCGTGGCGATCATTGATGACGCCCGCCGCAAGCTCTACGCCATTCTCGCCGAGGATTAAGGAATGCCGACAGCTCCCCGAGCGGAAGCTGGGCCCACCTACACTCGCAGCGCTCGCGCGCGCTATCGACGGATCATGCGATTCGCGACGCGCGCGATGGTGCAGGCGTGGTGGTTCGAGCTCGTGTTGCCGCGAGTCGGTCTCGCCGCGTTCTCGCAGCGCGGTCGCGTCGCGAGGCTGACGCGCCTCGCGCGACGGTTCCACGGCCTCGCCCTCGACCTCGGTGGCCTCATGATCAAGGTCGGCCAGTTCCTGTCGTCGCGCCTAGACGTTCTGCCGCCCGAGATCACTCGTGAGCTTGAGGGTCTTCAAGACGAGGTGCCCGCGGTGAGCTTTGACCTCATTCGTCAGCGTGCGGAAGCGGAACTCGGGATGTCCCTGGAGCGTGCGTTCTCGTTCGTCGATCCCACCCCCATCGCGGCAGCATCCCTCGGTCAAGCGCACCGCGCCCGCCTCTCCCCGCTGCTGTCCGCGGATGCGGGATTCACCGACGTTGTTGTCAAGGTTCAACGGCCCGGTATCGAGGAAATCGTCGACATCGATCTCGCAGCCCTCCGCAAGATTGCGATCAGACTGAGCCGCGTGAAGCTCGTGTCCAAGCGCGCCGACGCTCCCGCTCTCGTCGAAGAGTTCGCGGCAACGAGCCTCGAAGAAATCGATTACCTGCACGAGGGTGCGAACGCCGAGCGGTTTGCTGAGGACTTCGCCGACGACGCTCGTATCGCGACCCCGACGATCGTCTGGGAGCGCACCACGACCCGCGTTCTCACGCTTTCCGACGTCACCGCGATCAAGATCACCGACATCGCAGCGCTGCAGGCGGCAGGGATAGACCCGACGGAGGTCGCTCAGGAACTCGCGAGGGCGACGTTCCAACAGATGTTCGTATCCGGGTTCTTCCACGCGGATCCGCATCCCGGCAACATCTTTGTCACACCGCGCTCCCCCGGAACCGAGGGTGCCCCCTGGCAACTCACCTTCATCGACTTCGGCATGATGGGCGAGATCTCCGACAGTCTCAAGGCTGGCCTTCGCGAACTCATCATCGCCGTCGTCTCGCGCGAGAGCCGCGGACTGATCGCTGCCATCCAGAAGCTCGGCGTGCTGCTCCCCGGAGCGGATACCGACGAGCTTGAGCGCGCGATGACCGAGCTCTTCGACCGATTCGGCGGAATGGGAATCGCCGAGTTGCAGCAGGTCGACATTCGCGAGTACGAAGACTTCGCTGAACGGTTCAGGGACACGATGCTGTCGATGCCGTTCCAACTGCCGGAGAGCTTCTTGCTGCTCATTCGCACGATTTCGCTGATCTCCGGCGTGACGACCGCTCTTCAGCGTGACTTCAACATGTGGAACGCGGTCGATCCTTTCGCGCGAACCCTCATGAGTTCTCAGGGCGCCGGTGCTGTGCGGGATATCGGCCAGCGAGCTGTAGCCCTAGCCTCGACTCTCGCGCGCCTACCCGGTCGACTCGACGACCTCGCGACTCGGCTCGAACGCGGGACCCTCTCGGTGCAGTCCCCCGCGGTCGAGAAGCGACTCCGATCCCTCGAACGGATCGGCTCCCGCGCGATCTCGGCAATCGTCTTCTCCGGCCTGCTCATCGCCGGAGTGCTACTGCGTGCGACAGACCCGGTCTTCGGTGCCGTGCTCATGGTCGCGTCCGCGGTTCCCCTGCTGCACGTGCTCGTGGGCGGGCTGATTAATCGGCGCTGGTAGCGCGACGGGTCCTCAGAGCCCCAACTGGTCCAAGCGCGACTCGAACCTCACCTGCACATCTTCGGGCTCATCGCTCGCGGAGTCGGCCCAGATCGAGTCAAGCTCTCGTTGCACCGACTCTGGGAGAGCGGCAAACTTCGAGTCCCAGTCGTCGATCGGGGTCCAGTAGCCCACGACTTTGAAGTGAGTCGCGGGCAAACCCAGTTCCTTGCGCAGGTACTTGCGAACATCCCGCAGTGCGACCGTCTCGCCCGCAACCCAGATGTACCCATCCTCTAGCGTGAGCTGATCGGTGACGACGCTGCGAACGATCTGCCCTAGTCGACTCGGCCCGGTTCCGTTGCCGCCGACTACCCAGGTGATCTCGACGTTGTCACCAGCCGGCAGATCGATTCGGTCGCTCTCCTCGGCTATCTCAATCACCACGCGCGTACGGAGCCTGTCCTTTACGTTGCTCAGGATGCGCGCCACCGCGGGAAGCCCCGTGAGGTCTGACAGGAGAACCTGCCAGGTGGTCGTCGGCGGCGGCGAATAGAGGCCGCTCGGCGAGTTGAGACCAAGCACGTGGCCGGGCTCCGCTCCCGCCGCCCAGGGACCTGCGATCCCGGCGTTGTGAAGCACAAAGTCAATGTCGATCTCGGTTGCCTCCGGGCGAACGGCGCTGATCGTGTACGTGCGCATGGGAGCAGCCGGGGCTCCTTCTGGGGTCTCCCACCAGTCATCGCGAGGAACGGGCAGCGAAACGTCAGTCTTATCGTCGCCGTGCGGAAAGAAGACCCGCACGTACTCATCGCCGACCCCGGTGCTGAGAAAGTCGGCGATTCCTGAACCGCCCAGCGTCACGCGGGTGAGCGACGGGCTGAGCGGGATGGTGTCTGTGACGACGCCACGGTGAAACTTCACGGGGTCTCCGTTTCGAATGGGGTGATCGGTGAGGGATGGTGGGGGTCGGCATTCGCCTGCGCGATCCAAAAGTCGAGATAGGCGCCCTCTGTGGCTAGGAGCTCGGTGTGCGTACCTTGTTGGGCGACTCGCCCGTCGATGAGCACCACGATCTGATCGGCCGTCGTGACCTGCTGCAGACGATGAGCGATGAGCAAGGTGGTGCGCTTCTGTCGCAGGATCTCGATGGCGGACTCCACCGCATCCCGGTGCTGCAATCCGACATCCGCCGTCGCCTCATCGAGGATCACGATCGGGCAGTCCGCCAGAAACGCTCGAGCGATGGCGAGCTGCTGAATGCGCCCCTCGTCGAGGGGAACTTGCGCGTCGTCGGCATGCGAGAGCGACGATATGGCCCAGTGCGCCCCTGCGGCAGCCAAAGCGCGCGTCATCTCTTCGTCCGTCGCGTTCGGCGCGACGAGCCGCAGGTTGTCGGCGATAGTGCCTCTGAACTGGTGGAGCTCTTGCGAAAGGTAGTAAGGATTTGTCGCGACTGACAAGTGGATGCCACCGGCGGTGGGCAGATAATGCCCGGCAATCAGCCTGGCGAGAGTGCTCTTGCCCGACCCCGAGGTGCCCACGAAGGCCATCGTGGTCCCCGCTTCCACGTGCAGCGATACGTCGTCGATGCCGCGTCCGGTCGCCGGGTAATGGAAACTCACCTCGCGCAGTTCTACGCCTGCGCGCGAACCAGTTGCGCGCGCGGGTGCAGGCCGAGCTTCGGTGGACGCGAGCTCGATGACCCCGACGAGGCGAGCGAGCCCGATGGCCGCACGCTGGATGTCGTCGAGAGCGAAGATGAGCATGCCGACAGGATCGAAAAGTCGATGAAAGACGAGGGCCGCGGTAGTGACCATGCCGACGGTTATCGCGCCGCTCGATTGCAGCAGGAAGCCGGTCGCGAGGATGGAGGCCAGTCCGACGGCCTCTCCCCCGTTAATCCAGCGAAACAGTCGGTTGCGTACCGTGACCCCCTCGATCTGCATCTCGATCGAACGCTCGGCCCGCGCGCTCACTCGCGCGAGCGCCACATCCTGCTCGCCGAGAGCGGTGAGCGTTTCACGCCCTTCTACGGCGTCGATGACCGCTTGACTGCGAGAGGCCTCCCTTATTCGCACCTCTCGGAACACCACTCGCGATCGGCGCAAAAAGGCTCGCGTGCCGAGCACATAAAAGGGCACGCTCGTCAGGCCCGCGAGGGCAAGCCAGGGGTCCAGCACGGCAAGCGCAATGAGCGAGACGACCACGGCAAAGGCCGCGGACAGGAACGTGGGTACGACGTTGCCGCCGGCCTCCGCCACGGCGTCGACGTCGCCCGTGACCCGGGAGAGAAGGTCGGCGCTCTCACCATCGTCAACGGTGGTTACCGGCAGTTGCATGGCCGACGCGAATACGTCTTCGCGGAGGCTCGCGAGGATCTCTTGCACGAGACCCACAAGCATCCGCGCTCCCCACAGGCCGACGAGGGCGGCGCCGATCGCGCCGGCCGCGACCCCGAAGACCCAGACCCCGATGACGGCAGGGCCAGCGCCCGAGGACACGGCGTCGACGATCCGACCGAGAGACGTGGGCATCGCGAGTCCCAGAGCGGCGGCGGCGAGAAATAACACGCCCACGGCAACAGACCGGCCCCGATGCTGGCGCACGAGACGCCCGACCACCGCGCGCACCTGGCTCGCGGTCGCGATGGGAAGGGTCGCCACGGAAGAGTTCTCAGTCATCAGAGAGTTCCGATCCCTGGGCGCCCAGATCGATAACCCGGTCGCAAGCCGCGAGCAGAACGGGCGACGTGGTGATCACTATCGTCGTCGCGTCCTGACGCGCGAGGGATGCGGCAATGTGCGCCTCGGTAATCGCGTCGAC
>Ga0247807_10000520_pt1 | contig 23831 bp, 24 predicted proteins | sample UWRJL074202C1_FD_179931 | JGI IMG/M metagenome (GOLD analysis project Ga0247807, IMG submission 179931) | Plant litter microbial communities from Arlington Agricultural Research Station in Wisconsin, United States - UWRJ-L074-202C-1 | ecosystem: Environmental > Terrestrial > Plant litter >...
CAAACACCCCATGGCGTCGCCTCCGCCCACTCCACCGAAGAAGGACGTGCTGGGCAGACTACGGCCCCAGAAAATGATCCAGCGGAAGACGTCCGACTCGAACCTTCACACCCACACCCACAATAATACCTTGCTCCCGCCGGGCGCGACCTTTACCAAGTTTCGGAAACAATTGAGCACGCGGATAAAACGACCACCCAAGGGCTCGTTTTATATCAAAGATGGAAAGTTATCGGACAGCATAGTAGACAGCCGGAAGCGAGTGGCTGTTTCCAATGGGAAGATTGCTCCGGGCGACGATGGCACGGAATTTGATCTCGATATGGACTCGGATGAGTTAGAAATGGAGATGCCGGAGGAAAAAGAGATAATGCGGGATCGTGAGTCGTCTGACGATGACTTGGAGATGGGAGGTGCCATTATGTCCATGGGTGATTGGGATACGGGTATTGATGGGGGAAAATTCGCAATAGGGAGTTCGTTAGGAGGGAATGCTTTTATGGCTGAGCTCGAGGGAACTACACCAGCGATAATGGTAGAGTTAGAAGGGAGCTCAGTGCCAGCGCACGTGAATTCACCTCAGGAGAAGGAGGCTGATTCTCCAGTTGCTGAAAAGGAGGGAGATACGCCCGTTACAGATGGCAGCGAGCATGATTGGAGACCTACGACGCCTATGAAGCAGGTGAGGCATGTTGGCCATCTTGTGAGAGATACTCCTCCACCCACCAGAGAGGCCTCTATGGCGAGTTCCATCTCACGCAGGGGAGGGACAGTGAAGGCAGAGGCGGAGAGATTCATCGCTCCCCTTTTCAGTCCGGTGAGCCCTATGGAACGTGGGAATCCTATGGAGCAAACCAACCGCGAGAGTGTTGCGACGGTGAGCACGACTAGAAGTCTGGGAAGTCTATTAGAACGAAATCGAAATCCAGACCGCCTCACTCCAAAGTCTTCTGCGGAACGAGTTTCTCTTCCTCTACGACAGGGCAGCCCTACCCACAGTGTCACATCAACTCGCTCTGGTCCTCGCCCAGGTGCAAGACGAGTTCCTAGCCCGCTTCAAGAAAGCAAACCATCCACACCAATCGATCCAACTCGCTCCATGGAGAATGTAGCGACACCCACCCCTCTCAGCCCTACGCGGTACACTCCACAAGCCAGTCCATCACGAGCCGAGCACCCTTCACCCGAAAGGCTCAACTCATCATCTCCTTCTCTCCTTTCCCATGAGCGCAGGCGAGCAGGGACCATGCCATCTAGCCCCCGTCCCGCTCCTCCTCTCGAGCAGCACCCAATGTTCGCTCCTCGATCCAGCTCCCCCGGAGAAATAACCCCACGAACCGGCTCGCCCGAGCAAGTCTCCCATCAACCACCTATGAGCCAGCGAAAGATCTCCATCACCTCGCCATTATGGCAAAAGCCCCAATCCCTCCTCGAAATCGACCTTGCGGCCGCCTCCTCCCCGACATCGCCACAGAGCCTAGACCCAGATGACATCTCGAGCCCGCGTCTAGCCAAGCCGATGAGGCTCTCGGATCGCGGCCGCGCGGAAACCTTACCCATCACGATAGCTCGCCCGGTCATCACGAAGATAAAGCGAAAGCAAGTGCCCGTCCGTCAGGATTCCCTCGGCGCAGCGCTCAACACCAACCCCGTCGACCAGAATCCATCATGCTCGTCCAACGACGACGAAGAGGACACGGGAATAAAAGTCAAGGGACCCTCGAGGCAGGACAGCAAGGCTAGAGCGGCGGCATTTCTACAGCGTCAGAGACCGATTGTAGAGAAGGAAGACGAGAGCGAGAGCGAGGAGAGGGATACCAGCGAGGAAGAAGAGCGAACACGGATGGCAGGAAGGAGCCTGACGAGACGGAAATCCGAAGGGTCGAGCTGGCTTGCCTTATAAGCTTCCAGCAAGGACAATTTTATACTAAGTTGGGGAAACGGGGGATATCTTTCTCTGGTTGTAAATGCGCATGTGAGTCTTGAAAGGACGGGAAGGCCTCAAGAGAATTGGAATTGGAATTGGGATGGGACCCGGGGACAGGTGCGAATATAATTTTCAAATCGCGCGAAAAGAAAGTCAGTCATATCTTTATTGCAAAAGGTATCGAGTTGTTGAAGTATTGAAGGGAAGAGAAGAGGAGGAGAAGGAGGACAGATGTACGATTTAACGAGGGCAACGAGGGAAAAGGGATGATGATTAGTTTCTTTTTTGTACCTTACGAGGGGAAAGAAAAAAGAGATACCATGAAATTTAACGTGATTTTATTTTTTGCATTTTTTGGGACTTTATTCCTTTTGGGCTCGCGCCTTTTTTGACTTTCCACCTTTTTGTTGCGTTATATTCTTTTCAATTTCGTGCGTGCATCAACGAGTAGGTACTTGAAGAAATGAGTGAGTGACCTTGTAGTTGTAATAAGGTAAGGTCTAGCTAGGAAGGTATGGTATGGTAAAGTAAGTAAAGAACCTGTCAATATCAATCATCCATTATCAAAATCAGCATCACCATTAATTCTCACTATATACTAAACCATAAACCAAACTACCGAATCCAGTTCACCTCGTGGCAAAACAAGTAAAGCACCAGGTCAAATACGAGCAATGAAAAGCTGGGTGAGATCTCCTCCCTCTTCTCCATTTTCTGTCTCTTCTCTTCTATTTACCCTTCTTCTACTATTGGTGAAATCGTACAAATGCACATACCACCTGCTATATATTGTTAACCCAGCAAGCGTTTTTTGCGAAATAGTAACTAGTCTGACAACCAGCTTCAGCTTCTTTTATCTTCATTTCCTTTGGGACGGGAGGGAGTGGGTGCTAAATGTTGTAATGGCAAACAGAATGCACGAATGATGAAAACAAGATAAAACCTGAGAAAAGGAATGAAAGACTCAGAATAAAGGGGAGATATCATTCATATTCTAATATGTATCATAAGTATCATAGCCGTCTTTGGCGTTGTCATGAAACCTAATGCACGCATATACATATGTATGCCTTAAATAAGCCAGTCATTGTCAAAACATGCCGCCGATGAATTCAGTCATCATGGATGTATAATTTAATTCTTCTCCAATGCTAAACTTCATGCAAGCGCGAATTCTCTTTGCGTTTCATCTCTTCTTCCTTGAGATATTAATGCCGATTCTATACTGTCTCGAAAACAGAGTGGCTAAATGCCGCGAAATCATCGGTATCTACCATCCATTCAATGTCCTCATTATCTGGACCCAGCCTCGCCATCAATCCATTGCCAGCCTTGGGATATGGCGGGCTGGCTGGCGTGCTCTCTCTACTATCTGCATCGCCATTCATAACCACACCCTGAATTTGCAAAGTAGGAGGTGCTGAGCTAGCGTGTTTAAAATCCTTGGGGAGTTTGTGCGCCGGACTGTTTTTTGGTGTGTTCTTTGACGACGAGCCCGGGCCAATCTTGCGAATGAAATTCATAGGGGCGACAGGGTTCCCATCGGCACGAGGAAAAGTGTTCGGATGAGCGTGTGCTGCTGGTGCTTGACCTGCATCAAAATTCTGAGATTGAGATTGAGAGTTGATGATTGGTTGACCTGAGGGTGGTGCGCGAGAAAATGGTGATATGTAAACAGGCGGTGGTCTAGGGCCGACCATATTTGATGGGAAGATTGGAATATCAGGGTGGAGAGCAGTAGCTTGCATTAAGAGTGATATTAAATTGTGTGGTGTGAGAGTGGAAAAATATGCGCGTTTCTGTTAGTTAAAAAATGTCTCCTGTCAGTCATTCAGTTCCAAGCCCTATCATGTATTGGAGTAGATGGGGAAGAGTGATGGTAACTTACGTCCTCAGAGCTGCGACCTTCCCAACTGATAAGTCGAGGTGATGGCGATGCCGTAGGCATAGAAAGAGGAGCATCTGTGGGGAAGCCGTTGTTGTTGGGGAAGTCGATACTTGTAGAATATGGACCATTGGCGTCAAAAGGGGTATCTGCGTAAGAAGCATTCGTATAAGAGGCATTCGTGAAAGGGGTATCAGGGGAGAAAGTTTGATTAGGTTCGTTTGGCGTGGGTTCGCTGGATTGCAAGTCATCGTTGCCTAATATGACAGTTGGTGGTTTCGGGGCGGATTTGCGAGCACGCTTCTGTGAGCAGTCTAGGCAGAACCAAGGCGCATCTTCATCTCTGACTGCTTCGTTGGAAACAGGTGGGTCATGGCACATCTGATGCCAGCCTCCGTTACATCCGTCACAAAATACAATCATGTTGTTATCTGGGCTATGTCCTCGGCCACATCTCTTGCACAATGCCATCTCCTGTGATTTCTTGCTAGGACCTCGCTTCCGAGCAGACGTTTCTCTAATTTCCGGTACAAACTGCTGTGGCTTGACAATCGCTCGTCCAGATTGGGTAACCTTTGGGAAGTTTTGAATACTGCCAGAAGCATCTGAGTCCGAATCTCCACCGAGCTTGGACATGACATCTGAATCCTCCTCCTCACTTTCCTCATCACTTGTTTCTCTTTTCGCGCGTTTCCGCTTCTGTCCTGCTTTCGCTCGTGGTTTTCTGCCCTTCCCTGCGCTGCTTGGTGTGCCGTTCTTCTGTGCCGTTGAAGTTCCAGGCGTACCTGGTTTCGAGACGGATGTGCTTCCACTACCTACACTGGCTCTGCTGCCCTGGTTGCGCCTTCCTCCTTTGTTGGCAGGTGTGGTTGGAATCTCCATGTTCATAGAAGTCTTCATACCCATCATCACACTGCGCCTCATATCCTCATACCCAGAAGGCAGAGTGCCAGTAGGTGTAACCCCAAAGGAAGTGAGCCCAGATGCGCTAGCACCTGAGTTAATGCGCTTCAAGATCATTTCAGTGGCAGCCGAAAATTGGGGAACATATTTGGGTGGTGAGTTATTGACTGCAGCGCCACTAGACATGCCTGTAGGCGTAGGAAGCGTAGACTTGTCAACGTCGGAGGGATCCATTGTGAATGAGGTGGAGGAATTCTGATATGCGGGTATTTGCTATGCGCCGGAACCTGCAGTTATTCGGTCTTGAGCTACACGCAATTAACGTATCGCTAGTGGTTTACAGATCAGACTATGCTCTCAGAGAGCTCCTAGCTGGACTGATCGAGCTCCGATATAAGGTTACGTGGGCAAACGGCTTGATGCTTTCGAGGTGCAGCAAGCTCGACGCGTGATGAAAGGCTCAATGACGCCTTTGTAACCAATTAAGGGTAGGTTAAAGCTTGTTTCAACGTTTGCGACTGGTATTCTGATGAGATAGAAGCAGAACCGTATGAATTGTTTAACGGAGTTGTAGATGGCTGGTTTATGATGGGCTAGCGATCACGTGTTGCTGTCACGTTCTTAAGTCATGTGACATGAATGATATTCCTTTAAACTTATGTTGTCTCCTTAATGAACATAAATTGATGTTCAAGTACGTATCAAACTTGAATATTCTATATGAATCTAATTTACTGCTCCTTCATCTTTTAACTCTTGGATTTCTGTTTCACTTAATCCCAAGACTTCTCTCAACACCTCGTCGGTATGTTGTCCCAAAACTGGGGGCGCACTTCTAATGCTAGGTTTACTTTCACTATACTTTACGGGTGTGTTAACCATCTTTATCGGGCCCACAAATGGGTGTTCCATTTCTTTCACCATGCCTCTCGCCAACACATGTTTGTGGTTGAGCGTGCCCTGAATATCATTGACAGCTGAATATGGTAATCCAGAGCCTTCAAAAACCGCCAACCATTCTTGTGTTGTTTTCGTTATTGTAATGCCTTCTATCATGTTGTCTAGTAGTAAGCGGTGCGCGACTCTCTGTGTGTTTATTGCAAATCTGGGATCAGTTTTCCATTCTGGGTGGCCCAACCCATCACAAATGAGCCCATATAATCTATCGTTTCCTCCACCAAACAAGATATCTCCATCCTTTGTTTTGTAAGACCGATATGGCACAATTGAAGCTAGAACTTCATCAGACGTTAGTTCTTCGAAATTCTCATAAGTACTTACGATGTGCAGTTCCCCATCTCCCCTCGTCTTTCTCTCCACTAATTAAGCAACTACTCGCCAAGTTCGACAAGGTAGCCACTTGACAATCACTCAGCGCAACATCGATATGCTGGCCTTTTCCTGTCCTTCCCCTTGCAATTAGTGAAGCCATTATTGCATTACTCGTGTAAAGCCCAGTCGTCAAATCTGTGACCGCAACTCCAACTTTCACTGGGGGTCCATCTCGTGAACCCGTGATATGCATCAGCCCCATTTCAGCTTCAACCATAACATCGTAGCCAGCTCGATTTGAGTATGGCCCAGTTTGTCCATATCCGGTTATTGATGCGTAAATGAGTTTGGGGTTGAGCTTTTGGAGAGTAGCGTAGTCCATTCCATATTTTTTGAGTGTTCCTGGTAGGTAGTTCTCGACTAAGATGTCGCTCTCTGCTGCTAATCTGTGGAGTATCTCAACTCCTGATTTGTGCTGAAATGAAAGCCCCACTGATTTCTTGTTTCTGTTCACCTAGAACATGTCAGTATAAGCTTCGGAGGCGGAAGTATGCAAAGTACCGAAATAAAATATGCGCTCTCCCCAACACCAGATTTCCCTGACCCTTCTTTGTATGGTGCATAGGGTGGTCCCCAGTGTCTCGTGTCATCTCCTTTTGTTGGATGCTCGATTTTTATAATTTCTGCTCTGGTCCTGATCAGTTCTACTCTTCAAGTTGGGTTCGAAATATCCCACCCTAGATCTCCCAGTATTTGAGTACAATATGGCTTTGCGTCTGTTAGCATATCCAATTGCAAGCCGCATAGTTGTACATAGACTTACACCGGCCAATACTCTAGTCATATCAAGGACTTTGATCCCTTTCAAAGGAAGTGTCGCATCGTAAGCGACGTCGGAGAAGCATCTGCGCCGAGATGCATTGGAAGTTGTCCCAGTACCATTACGCTTTACGGTTGTACGAGAAGCTCTAGAAAGCACTCGACTCCAAGATGAGGGTATCATTTTCAATGAAATAGGACATGGAAGAACGTGAGGGATGCAGAAGCTCGCAGCTATTGAGATATGATTTGCCCCTCTACCCCACATTCGCCAATTCCTCCCGAAAGTCAATGTACCGAGGTGGTCAATTTTAGCTCTCCATGGATGACTGCATCCATTACAGTAAAAGCTAAATGTCGTACTGACTTAACTCAACGTCTTATTAAGCTCATTCGCTGCAAGTTAGAACCTTGGCTTTGTAGGCTTAGTATTCCGCTCTTCATGAAAATGAAGTGCACTTAACCAAGTCATGGATTTATGCCTCAACTCACCAATACATGAGAAGCTTGGGGCAAGTGGGTACCATAAATGCAAAAATCAAGACAGCATGTCAGGCTAAAAGTGTGTATATCTAGATTTACGGGTCATGAGCCTCATGATTTTAACTTTGGTTAGAAGTTCTGCCCATGCTTAGTACAGAAGCTGACCTTTAAGTCTCTTCACTAGCTGCCGTCGACAAGCTGAGAACCATAGACCGTTAACGGGCCTATCTTACTGTCAATTTAATTCAAATAAAATGGAAGTATAGATTTGATGAGTTTGCTACCTTCATCCACCTAAAAATTGATCGTTGGCTAATTCATTTACTTCTCTCTTGCTCTTCATCTGTGAATATTGCGGTTAGTCAATCGATCTGGACGTCCGCACCGGAGTATCAATTTGCTGTGAGAACTTTTGAGATGACCATTGAACTGGAGATACCCATATACCTCACTTCATCGGCGTGAAGATTCGGGCCAGCCTAATTATAATGTTTGAGAAAAGATCATGTTGGCAAGTCTTCCTACGAGCACAATGATTTCCATCCCTGAGCCTTTCCCCCCTGGTAATATGCCGTATCTTTGAGTGAAGTAAAATTAGCCCAAAGTAAGTTCTGTGAGCTCGATTTCTTTGTAACGCTCCCATATACTCTTAAAAATGACAGCCGACCCTTGACGATAAGCAACTCCATTCTTCCAAAGAATCCAAAGTGCAAAATAACAATTGACTTTATTCTCTTCAACATCTTCCAATGGAATCTCATCCATATCCATTATACTCGATACTTGTAGTCTCCTTGTCCACCCTTGGAACACTGCCACGAGCTCGGTTTTAATATACTGACACTTTGTAACATAACATCCTGGGTAAACTTCTTTGATATCGATATTTTTGTCATGGTGATACAAGGCTCCGGCTAGGAGTCCGTTTGCTACCTCTAATCTGGATTCTAGCGCTGCAAAATAGGGGCGGGGAAATGGGTCAGTAGCGCTTACTGGTGATTCTTTATATAGGAATATGTGTTCAGTTTTACAATATAGGTATGGTGTCTGTTCATGGAAAGCCTGAGAACTATTCCACTCTTGTACGGGTACAGGAAACCCGAATTTCTGGCTAGGTGCCGAAACATGGTAGTAGTCATATGGGGGATACCGTACATCACCAACACAAATCTCTTCTCCTTCTAATTTTTCCCATCCTCGAAGGGAACAATCCAGTCTATCGAGTTTCCTGAAAGTGTACCGTTGATTTTCAATTGGGCGTCTATCATCCGAATTTGGACTATTCATTGTGAACCATTTAGTAACTGGCCTTGTATATCTATCCTGGTCTGGTTGCCACTGGCTTTCCTCGTAATTTGAGTCTGTGGTAAAGTCGAGAGAGCCTTTCCAGGACAACCAAGACCAGCTTGGAAGTCGATATAGATCTAGGTCCGTGGTGGACACTTTAGATGAATGTCTCTTTACAATTTCGCCACTGTTCCACCACAATAGCGAAATATCAAAGAATAATTCTGGATGGCCAAACAAAAGTCCACCAGCATAAACTTTATGCATAAAAGACTGCATTCCTTGAAAGGCGGGTAGTGCATCTTCTCCAAAGGTAAGACTTCTTTTGCTAAAGTCTCCCACTACCTCACGTAATTTGTAGAGACTAGGAGAGCGTGTTTTGATTCCTTCGGAAGCATTTCGTAACATCATGATAGTGCTGTCATATTCATGAAATCCGACCGAAGATAAGGGAATAAGACCCTCGTGCCACTCAGCACACTCGCATACCCATTTCACGGGGCCTTTTCCAAAAAATAACTGTCTTTTTGAAAAGATGATTTCTTGTAGCGTCCATGCTCGATTATGATAATGCTGGTCTCCGAGGGATTCTCTTTGCCCATATTGCATCTTCTGGATTGTAGACAGTTTTATACCAGATGCTAGCTCGATGATAGTCTGACATGTGGTTCTAGGCTCTGATACTCCAGCAAAGCCACGCAAACCAAAGTCTGCATCATCTCCTTCCTCTGCAACTATACAGAGGAAAGCCCCTGCATATATCAAGTGCATCTGATTGAGATTGCGATACAAATTTGCTTCGTCATCTTGAACGATGCAAAGACTGTCTACCCACAAGAACTGTTCTCCTAGCTGAGCCGTGAGCCACATGGCATGCTGAATGGTATTTGGAATATGTTCAGCAAATCTCCCAGTGGTGAGAATATCTGGCTTTTGCAAATCTGGGGTCAGCTCTTTACGATTGCGGAGATTCCGGCTTTGGCCCCATGCATAAGAAAGTGTAATATATATTCTATCCTTTCCATCGGCTGGTACCATACAGCCATTTAAAACGTCGATGAGCCAGTCGGGTTGGATCTTTTCAAGTCCATCGAGCCATTGTGGCATATTGCACTCTATACCATGGTTGGTTATACATGATTCTTTCCACTGCCGAATAACATCGAGATCGATACAATCCGATTTCAGTACACGGGCTCTTCCTGTTGGTGGGTTTCCGCTTGCGACTTTCTCGATATTTAATTGAAGAAAGGCACACTCCTCACCATCTAACGTGCGCCCGAGATGAGCTGCCGTTCTGACTCCATACTTCCCAAAAAACAATTCCGATTGCCCAAGAGACTGCTTGCGACTTTCGAATCTCGTCTTAACATCTTGAAACCACTTTACATGTGGACAATGGTAGCTCAAAATGTCAGATATCGTACCCAGCTGCTCTCTCGCAGGTTGGTCTGGGGGTGTTTGCATAACACTGACAATCTTTCTACAGACGCGGCACGATATTTCAGGTGGTAATTGATCATTGTGAGGAATTCGATCGCCATCAAGTTTAGCTATCGAGGAGTTGATAATCTTTGTGTCCATCTTGAGTGACCATGAATAAAGAACATGCCTGTGTGGTAGATCAGACCAAGTAAGAGACCGTCGTGTTGGAAATGGGATAAGTGATCACTGGGCTATCATGTGTCACTTGGTAATTAAGCGTGAATACATGGAAGCTTCGGGCTCAAGTTCAGCCGCCTTATTATTTGATTATAATGAGGAAATATTATAGACCATACCCCAAAAATTTACAGCCACTATAAGAATCCCAATCAAGCTTTACTGTCAATAAATACTAACGAAATAGAATATCCCAAACTATAATACAGCCAGACAAGCTCTCATGATATGATGTTCAAGGTAGCCCTTGCTACCTGGGTTTACCTCTACCGCACCGGCAGGCTGTATTAAGTGATAATAATTAGTAGGAGCGTCAATAACCATTCAAGAAATCTCAACGGATTACCGCGATTTGACGTTAAGGATTTTCAGTTACCTGTACCTTTAAGAGAGCCAGCTAGCTCTCATTTTCTCGAGAAATGTAGATAATCATAATTGCAAAATACTGTGAGATGTGGCTCAATTGATGAACAGTAGGAGCAAAGGCCTGTCCTAGAAAATTTCAATAGTATCTTCTGAAATTAGAGAGTAGGGAAGACATGCTTGATTTGGGGTTTTGTGACTTGTGAGGTGAGCTCGAACGTAATGATTTCAGTAGAATGAAGAGTTAAAGATGTAAATTCACTCAAATCACTACAAAACTAGTACAGCTATCCCTCCTCACCCCTATCCATTTCAGAGCGATCCCTTTTCTGTCCTGCTACACCTTTGGGTCTCCTTCCTTTCAGTACACTTCCCTTATTACCTCTATCTTCGTGCAAGACCTTCATCTCCGTTCTCGCGTGTCTTTGAGCTTCTTCTACACGAGACTTGAATACCATTACTTCATCTTTAACGGTATCATACTCTCCAAGCTTCTTGCCCAGTGCAGTCTCGATCCGAAGCCAGATCTCTAGGTCGTATTGTGAAACAAGAGTGATCGCATGTCCAGATTTACCAGCACGAGCTGTCCGTCCGACTCGATGGATATAAGTTTTGCTGTCAGTGGGCAGATCAAAATTTAGCACCACATCAACTGAAGGAATATCAAGACCACGGGCAGCGACATCGGTAGCAACCAAGATTTCTCGAGTGCCTGCACGGAATTTGTTCAAAGCACCTAGGCGTGCAGATTGATTTAACTGGCCATGGAGAGGAATAGCCCCAAATCCAAGAGCCCGCAGTAAAATAGCAAGTCTTTGAGTTTCGTTGACAGTTCTTGTAAAGACTATTCCTGATTGTCCAGCGAACTCGTTAAGGAGATACACTAAATAGGTATCCTTGTGTACTTGAGGAATAAATAGGTAGCTTTGAAGGAGCGTTGAAACAGTTTGATACTTGTTGGCACTGATACTGATTCGAAGAGGGTTTTTTAGACTTGCTCTCTGTAGATTTTCGACTTGAGAACTCATGGTAGCGGAAAACAGGAATGTTCCTCGTTCTCTTGGTAGGACCTTTAGAATCTTATCAATGATTGGTCCAAAATCAAAGTCAATGAGTCGGTCTGCTTCATCCATTACCAGATATTTGAGATTCCGGAGATGAAATCCCTTGGTATTTTCTAAGTGGTCCAAGAGTCGACCTGGTGTAGCCACAACGATATGAGGTTTCTTTCCAAGAGCTATGGCTTGTGGGACCATATCCATTCCTCCAACTATAACCGCACATCTTACATTTATCAAGGATCCGAGAGCTTCAAATGCCTGCGATATCTGGTATGCAAGTTCACGCGTTGGAGCGAGGACAAGCCCAAATAATGGTTGAGGGTTCTGGAGAAGAGCGTGCAAGATCGGAAGCGCAAATGCAGCAGTTTTTCCACTTCCTGTCTCAGCAAGACCAATAAGATCTCGGCCTTCTAGTGCGGGTGGGATCGATTCACGTTGGATAGGAGTTGGTGCTTTGTATCCTAATTTCTCGCAAGCTTCGCATAATGATTCGATGATTCCCTGTGAATATGTTAGACGCCATTCCTGATTATTGTGACTGCCAGTATCTTACCAGATCTTTGAATGACTTTGGTGCAGCTTCTTCTTCTTCCTGTTCTGCCTCATCTTGGACATCTGGGGTGGTAGACTTTTCTGGCGGTGGTAGAATTGATACTTCCGATGCTGGTTTTGATGTGACTTTGCTGTCTTGCACAGCCTCCTTTACCTTTCCGGCTTTCGATTCTTTCCGATGCTTCTTGACGACATCAGGGATTGCATCTGCCTCCCTAGCAATCTTTCTTTTCTTTATTGAGGATAACATGTTGTGTGATAATAAAAATTTGGCGAAACTTGCGCATGATGGGCTCGGATGGGGTACGGGAGAAATTTCTTATCAGCTTATCGAAGATCCACTAAACGTCATATCATTGGTTGATAGCTCCTATGTCTACAAATTTATTATTTTCCCCTCGACTTTTTGAAGTGCATCATTCAAGCACCAAAATCACAGAAATGGCACGAAGAAGAACGAAGAAACGCACTCATGTTGGAGCTGCCAACAATGGAAATCCTACGAAAGCAAAGCCGGTGGCGGCAAACCAAGTTTCTCGAGCACCGAAGAGCATGGTGATCCGAATTGGAGCTGGAGAGGTTGGACCTAGTGTGAGCCAGTTGGTAAAAGATGTACGATTGATGATGGAACCCGGAACCGCAGCGAGACTCAAGGAGAGGAAAAACAATAAGTTGAGGGATTATGTTACCATGGCTGGCCCATTAGGAGTCAGTCACTTGTTGCTCTTCTCAAGGTCGGAAACTGGGAACACCAATATGCGATTGGCAATTACACCAAGAGGTCCGACTTTGCATTTTCACATAGAGAAGTATAGTTTGTGCAAGGATGTGCGGAAGGCAATGAAGCATCCCAAAGGTGGTGAAAAGGAGTACCTAAACCCGCCATTGGTAAGTTCCTATATACTCGATTAATAAGAGTTTGCTGACCATACAGCTTGTTATGAATGATTTCGTATCACCAGCTTCGGATGAGAGCACCAGTATACCTAGGCATCTCGAGCAATTAACCACAACTGTCTTCCAATCGCTCTTCCCGCCCATTTCACCGCAGACCACACCGCTCAACTCTATAAAAAGAGTCCTTCTATTACAAAGAGTAAAGACGACTGATGGAACATACTCGCTACAACTACGCCATTACATGATTACAACAAAGCGTGTGGGTTTATCAAGACCTTTGCGCAGACTCAATGCTGCCGAGAAGATGCTTAACTCTCAAAAGACTGGAAAAAGTCGGAAAAGCGCACTACCAAATCTTGGGAAGATGGAGGATATTGCGGACTTCATTATTGGTGGAGATGCTGGCGAAGGTTATATGACTGATGCTACAAGTGGAAGTGAGGTAGACACTGATGCTGAAGTCGAAGTTGTAGAGAGCACAGCGCGGAAGGTCCTTAACAGGCGGCAGAGAGAAAAAGAACAAGAAGAGAAAGAAAATAGCGGTCGAAGTGGTGTCGAGAAACGGGCTGTGAAGCTTGTTGAGTTGGGACCACGAATGACACTTCGGATGACAAAGGTTGAAGAAGGAGTATGCGGAGGAAAGGTGATGTGGCATGAACGTATCACTAAGAGTACGGAGGAGATCAAAAAGCTAGACAAAAAATGGGAGAAGAGGAGGCAGGAGAAAGACACACGGAAGAAGATCCAGAAAGATAACGTTGAGAAAAAGCGCATCGCCAAGGGTGGTAAGGAGGAGGAAGACGATGACGAGCCTGTTGATGAATGGGGTAAGTCTTGTTTTCATTTGAATTTCCTTGTGCATGAAACAAGATATCATGGGGGTTCTAAGATCACATTGTAGCTATTTAACCAGTCCTGTGCTCCTCTAAACCCCATGATAACTCTATGGCTTTTAGCCCTTTCACACCTATGTTCTACTATATGCTGACAAACTTCAAGATAGCGAAGGGATAGAAGGAGATGGAGAGATGGAACTCAACGAGGAGATGGAAGATGCAGGCGAGTGGGAAGAAGAGCAAGAGGAGATTGCAGCTGGTTGAATGATTAAGTTACATAAGGAAACTCGAAGATCTTGAAGTTATTTTGTACTTGTGCAATGCACTGGCGTTAGTGATCCCTGGGTATCAAACTGGTAACTGTAAATGGTGCCTCATGATGGAGTCATGCCAAAACATGTCAATTAGGAAGTCATTGCACGGTTTAATATGATTTGCAGTACAAATATCTCAATATCGTACGCCTCTGCAACTCACAAATTTGTACTGTTGAACTTTACCATATCACCTTCCTCCTGCCCAAACTAAGTACTAGATCTGGCGATCTTTGACACGGTATATTGGCGAGAACTGGCAGATTAGATCTAAGCTTATAAATATGCGAGTTGCCAAAATAAATCAGACAATTTTGCCCTACTTGGCCCAGCTGTGTTGCATCTTGAAGCCTCACGACTCTACATTTTTTTTACGGCTACAATGCCCAATGGTAGGCTTTTCACGATAAAGCAGCTACAATTTTACAGTAGATAATGAGGTTGAGTTTGTTTCTTTCATTCCCTAAGCCGTTTTACAATACTGCACCTTTCACGAATTGTTCCATGCCAGCATGCTGGTTTTCTTTTACTAAAGAAAACGTATGTTAATAATCTGCATAGTAGATTGTCTAACATGACCGAATCATAATTTGCTTATAATCGTCAAGAACTGCTTATTCTAGACAGGCTCAGGCGCTTCAGTGTTATCGGCGGTGGTGGAGTCGACTGTCAACTGAGATTTGGCAGAATACAATTACCTGCTGTGTTGGCTTGACTACTAGACTGAGCATATCACCTTAAAAATTTATAATTGGGAGACCTTGAGTCTCATGGTGTATTAGCTAGGCACCTCCAGGAATGTCTTTCCCGGAATTGAAATCAATATCTGGATGCCATGTCGTTCTTCACCGTCAGCTAAATCTTCTGACTGAAAGGCTCTTTTACCATTTGGCAGGTCACAACAAAGATACGTTACCAGTCATTAGGTTTTAGGGAAGTTTATCATGGTATGAATCGCTAATAACTAGCTGATACATCTGGTACAATTCTATGCCAGCAGCCAGACCCTTTTGAAAGGAAAAGGCTCACCCACTTTTTAAAAAAATATATATATATAGCAGTAGAAGTTCTGCCTTTGTTCTATGGTTTTTAGCGACTTATCATACGTAGTATCGATATCTACAGGTTTGCCTGGCTTGGTAAGGAGTCTAGAAACTACAAACATATCAATTAGTAGTCATTCTCTAAAGTAGGTTTGGTAGTGTGTGATGAACTGAGTATTCTTGACAGAACCTGAGGAAGCAGTCTATAGATGTGGAATTTGAATGGCTTACTCCTAAAACTTTCTTGACCAAGGAATTAACCACCATATCAGGATCTTTACTCAAGTTGTGAGTTGCTCCATCGATGACCCCTGAATTAACTTCATCCACACTCCCCTCTCCCTTCTTCGCAATTGCAATCCACCTTTCAAGTTGCGCCTCCTTATCAATCGACTTTGGCATATACTCATCTTCACCTGAAAACAATACGCAGATCGGTATTCCCGCTGGTAATGCGCCGAACGATCTCATAAGCTGCTCGTCTTTCAGATCAGAGCTGAAATAGTCATCATCACCATCGTGATACGGACTTGCTAAACTCAACCACCGTTTGGCGGAAACTGGACAAGGGAAAAAACCGTTAAGCTCCACCGATGGAACAATCTCATTAGCACCGCCATCTTCAGTCATCTTCGTGGCTACCGCAATAGCGCGTAGATAATGATCGGGATCCATCTCCATAACAATAGCTTCGCGATCACTAGCTGGCGCTTGAATGATCCCTCCTTCAATCGTAGATCGATTCTCGCGACCAGGGCCAGTAAGATACTCCATAACATCTTGACAGCCAGTCGAGTGACCCATTAAGACAATCTTGCCGGTTTTTATAGTGCGAAAGTAGGTAACACATTTTGCAAGCTCGATAGCATCACATTGGAGTGAGGATGTACCCCACCCAGTGTAGGATGAAGAGAGATGAACTTGAGCGAGACTCCATGTCTGTGGGAGGGCATCTGAGAGATCATTTGTGTATGGGACTGTTTGGAGACCATCGAACAGGCCACCGATAAATATAAGTAGATTTTGACCAGCGGGTAGGCTAGGATTAGGTGTGTGTTCAAAAGCAGTAAGCCTTTTAGTCTATAAAGAGTTAGAAACCAGTCTAAGTCTGGACGCTCGATTACATTTTATAAAGCGTAGAAAGGTTGTTGCGATGAGTGAAGTAGGAAGTAAGAGATCAAGAACGGGGACGTCATAGAAACCTAGATCGCACTCATCAACGAAGCCGGGATGTTTCAATTATTGGGAACAAAGCATCACTATCGTGAAGATCCCACTATTTCTCTTAGGTTTTGTGAGCGAATACTGCAATTGCAATAGCGAATTGAACTCACCCAATGTAAGGACCCATCGAATATGAGACTGGAGATGAGGCGTATTATAATTGTAGCAGGAACAGAAATACGAAAAACAAAATAAAAATAAAATACACCGTAGAGTCGAGATACAGAAATTCGGGAACACCAGCTTCAGCATCATATAAAAAAGGTTCAAAAATCAAAAAGCAAAGAGAATTCGACGGCACTTTGAGAAGAGAAGAAACTAAAGCAGAGGAAAGAACAACTGGTAAGCTTACATAATTATGCACAATTCCATTTCTCGATCGATAATGATTAGCCATCTCAGCGATTTAGAACAAAAGTTGTTAAGCGCAATCGTTTTTGATACTGGTGGTACGTCTCCTAGTGTGTTTATACCACGAGATTCGAGTCACTGGGATTGTCAATTTCAAGAGCCGCCCGACGAAGAGTGAAAAACACTTATATATGCTCGTCCTCGTAGTCGGAAATATCTTGAAAAAAACAACCCACTTCTTGTTGATGTGGAGTTGAAAGATATGTAGTTTCAATATGTCACTTGACTCTTGGCACATGTCGTCGATCTTCAATTTCTGAACCTCACATCGCCCTTCCAGAATTAGCACCCTCTCACATCCACAGTTGTACACCACCACCTCGACGACAATGGCACCAACACTCACCCCCCTCTACCGCCTCCTCACTCCCCTCCTCCATAATGTTTCAATTCCATCTCTTCTCCCAGCTGCCGCAAGCCGAGCCTTCAGCACGACTGCACAGGTACAAGCTAGACAAGATACCAAAAAACGCAACAACATAGACCCCCGAATTACATTAATACGATATCATCTACAACATCCTAAAACGCCGCGGCCATTGAGACTGAGTCGTATGCGCGGATTAAGACATTGGACTATCCATCGGGCGTGGATGTTGATGAGACGGAAACGAATTGAGAAAGAGGACGGCGAATTATACCGGTTAGTCTTCTGAATCCCCTATAATTCTATGTTCAAGTGGTATACTGCCGGCAAAATATCTCTTAGGCAGAAAAATTATGGTTTGGGTTCTTGGTGTCTGCGAATTGTATATAGCAAAGACTGACTGTTCGAATAAAGCATGTATCAGGCAATGGAAGCTGCCAATGAGTTATTGCGAACCATGGATCCACCGGGAACGAAAGATGCAGGGAGATTATATAGGATTGCGCAGGAAAAGAAGGGGATATTTGGTCATGGAAGTGTGCCGATTGAATATGCGAGGTTACAGGTTGATACACCGGGGAAGGAGCCTTGGAATCACGGGTGGACAAGATAAGAAAGACATTGATACGACTGAATGGGGAATGTGACTGGGGTTTGGGGCAGTGTATGAGTTGGAGAGTGAATGTACGATTTGGGGTTGGAAAAGTTGTGCTACTACATATTGCAGCGCTGGAACAAGAAAAAGCTTCACATGTGTATAAGATAGCAAAGATGAACAGGTGCAGGAGGAAGCGCGAATTTCACGCAACATGCACTATGTATTATGTACAATTCGCGCATCATTTCGAACCCTTCCCATATCAATTAGGCCCAACGCTACCCCCTCGCAAACCATGCCAATATAAGTGCCTATCCACGCAGAGTATGTGAGAAGATTGACCATCCCAGCCAATACACAACGTACGGGGGAATTTAGAAACTCCACCGTGTCGTGATGTCGACACCCTGGAGAAAGTCGACGCCCGTCATGATCGATCATTAGTTAGCTATATTAGTGCCAATCCATCCCATTTCCACCCAAAGCTCAAAGACTTAAACGTATGTGTAGCAAAGTTAAGGAGAAGACTTTTGTACGTGAGCTAGAAGTCGTTGCAGATTAGAAGGTTGTAATCGTGTAATGAACATTTGGTTCTGGATACCGTATGCGCCGTTTTCGTAACCAATTATAGTTACGCGTCTCTCATAGTATAACACAGCACCCTCCTCCTTCGCCTTTCTCAAATGTCAATAAAGCGGCTCTTGTAGCTGCCTCAAAAACATCGTCAACTCCTTCTCCCGTAAGCGAAGAGCATTCGAGGTACTTTCTAGCCCCGATTTCATGAGCGATATCCGTAGCTTCGCGGGTGCCAATGAAATGTTGTGATTTCTTTCGCATCTCCTCAATTGCTACTGGATCTTCACGCAGGTCCTTCTTGAGACCGATCATGATGATTGGCACGCCAGGGCATCTTTCGTTTGCTTCTTCAATCCACTGCAAGTTTATTAACTTATAGCCCCGCAGAACGTCTGTTATGAGCTCACCTTATGTTTCACGTTCTCGAGGGAATCAGGAGTGTCAATCGAAAAGCCGATAAGGATAACGTGTGCCTTCGAATATGCCAGGGGCCGTAGTCGCTCATAGTCTTCTTGTCCCGCTGTATCCCATAAAGCCAATTGCACGCTCTTGCCGTCCACTCTGCAATCCGTTACATAATTTTCGAACACCGTAGGAACCTATACCTGCATGTTAGGACTTTGAAGGGGAAGGAGGTATTGGCGTGGCCTACATAATGCTATAGAAGGTTAGCTTTTCCATTTATCAATGTAGAGAAGGCAGCCTCACTGTTGGGAAATAGCCAAGGGTGAAAACACTGAGCAACGAGGTCTTTCCGCACGCTCCATCTCCAATGATAACCAACTTTCTGCGCAGGGTGTCAGCTCCATCCATTTTTAACTATGCTTTGTATAGAAATGCTGAACAGGCCGAAGAGGTCGATGCCCGTGTTGATCGAGTTCAACCACGGAGCAAAGCTAATCGATTGTCAACCCAACGACAAGCAAAGTCTCAAGTAGCATCGCTGCTCCTCGGCCAGTTCACATCACTTCCACTTTAAGCACGCAATAAAGTTGTGCCTGCCAAAAGCTTACCTTCTCACAACATTCTGTGCTGGTGACTGGTCCATTGTGATTATATCTTCGAGAGGATATCAAGAGAAAGGATCGGGTGAGATCCAGAACCTTGGAAGCGGCAAGGTGAAGGACAGACCTGCTAGCCCAGAACTAGATATTTTCCACGCTCAGGGAGCAGTGAAATACTGATTCTGCTGCACTCAATCTGGGGTTGGCTTGGATCAGACGAGGAGAGTGGGCTGCAAGGTAGGGCCACTGGTTGGTTCTAGACAATTCGCGAAGAATATGAGGATACACAACACTGAAAAGAGTGACTATGGATGCGTGCAAGTGGTGAAGATATAATTCCTGCAGACTTTTCCCCTGAAAGTGAATCTACTGACATTGAGATGCGCTGGGCTGATCAAACAGTACACCGGGCACAGTAAAGCGGTGGATCTGACGCTGGGCTGAGTCGAGAGCTCTCGCCCAATGATGATGCCGTTGTCGATCTTGAGCGGCGAATAGAGAGAGCGCGCTGTTGAGCCTCGTATTCTGCAATGATTTCTCCATATTCAGGGACCATAGTATATTCTCAAAGACTCATGCCACCTGTGATTCTGGGGTGGGATTCTGGGACTATTGATGCCTAGCAATGACCAATGCTCTTAGAATCTTCCCAATAATTTATTGCTGAAGCAGGTTCACTCCACATTTAATTATTCATGCACGTGACTTTTATCATCTAAATCCAGGCTTGGTACAGGCACGTCTGTACCCTCAAGAGACCTCCATTTAACCAGCCCCAGCCCTCCGTGAACCGTACGTCTATTCCAAATACTCCACGAGTCGAAAACGAGAGTCTCTGCCATGCAGATAGTTCACTAACGGTTTTGCAGCCCAAATCGCACACTACTAGCACCAAGGATAAGCATCAAACCAGACAACTTGGTGGGGCACTGCGAAGCCATTCTCTTCACTCTGTACGTCAGTCTCTGTTGCTCCGGTCCTAGGATTATACTTTGGAAAGCATAGAGCGCGCTTGATCATTGGGTCTAACCTAGCTCTGATGAATAGACAACACACCTTCAACTGATCGGAATGCCCGCAAACCAACGGCAACAGACTGCCAAATCCAAAGCTCCAGCGCAGGCTCCGTTGTCCCCTACTTCTAAAGCTACCGCAAAATACACAAACAAGGATGGTTCGAAGTTCATAACTGTACCCAAACCACTCGAGACAAACGCGGAAGCTATGGCACAAGCAACCACGAAACCCAACGGGCTAACACATGCGGATGTTAATGGAACCACACCCGCTGTAAATCGGAAGAAGCAGAAGCGGAGGGAAAAGCAAGCTGCGAAGTTAGCTGCGGAAGGAATCACTCCCAATCAGGAGCAGACTGCGAAACAGATCCAGGAACTGGAGGATCGATTCCGGGAACATGGGCTAGATGAGCCATATGGGGTCAACGGCCAATTTGATCCCACAGATGGCGACCAGGGAATTGAATATTATAGTGATGAAGAGGGCGGATATTCAGGCTCATATGGACGAAATTCTCCGCCAAACGGCTATGTACAGCCAGCTGGGAAGAAGTCCAAAAAGAAAAAGAATAACAAGGCCAAAAAGCCTCAGCTACCAGAATCTTCAGGTCAACCCCAACCGCAAACAAATGGAATCTCAGACTCTCATATTCACAATCATGCGCCATTAGCACTCCCTCCGTTAGGGACAAATATGCCCCGAGGTACGTTTGTTTTACTTTGAAAGGTGGCCCTTGGTAGGTTATTTACTGATTTCCCTTCAGGTCCAGGTATTTCGCGGGAGAGAATATGGAATACCTCTTCAAATGAAGAGCGGGAAAGAATAAAAGAGTTCTGGTTATCACTTGGTGAAGACGAGCGGAAGTCTTTAGTCAAAGTCGAGAAAGACGCTGTTCTGAAGAAGATGAAAGAGCAGCAAAAGCATTCTTGCACTTGCACAGTGTGTGGTCGGAAGCGTGTGGCTATAGAAGAGGAGCTAGAGGTCCTTTATGATGCATATTATGAAGAATTGGAGCAGTATGCCAACCATCAAGGTACGTAAAGGTCTTTGTTATTGAGCTGCGAGTTTGAGACTTGTTTATTGGAGTTTCAAATTCTGGGCGTTGTCAATGCCCTGTCAGTTCGGGCAAGATGTTATAGCTTCCCCATTTGAATGTTGTCCCGATTTAGATAAACATCGCTAACATTGACAATGTAGGTGATGGGGTACCGCCTATGATGCCCCCTCCCCGCCGCTTTGGACCTATGAGCGGATTACAACCACCCCATCGATTACCCCCCTTAGGCACATTTCCTGGACAGCAGCCGTCACGAGGTAGGATAGTAGAGCAGCTAGAGGATGACGAAGAGGGTGATAGCAATGAAGAAGAGTATGGTGATAGTGAGCAAGAAGACGATGAGGATGACTATAGCGATGAGGAGCCCGAACCTGAAGAAATTCCCCGGAGTTCACATGCTGCAGACTTCTTCAATTTCGGCAACAGTCTCACTGTGAAAGGGGGGATTCTTACGGTAGCAGATGATCTGTTAAAGAATGATGGGAAGAAATTCATTGAAATGATGGAACAACTAGCCGAACGTCGTATGGCACGTGAGGAGGATGCCGAAAAGCAACAAGCCTATGCCAACTATGGCCATCCAACAAATGGAATGCATTCGCATTCTCATGGTCACAACCATGGTCACCAGCCGCATAATCATGGCCACGGTCATAATCATAGTCATACGCATACGCATAACCACAATCATCCCCATCCCCATTCACATCAACACAATCCGTCTCAGGCACCACCTCAGCCCGAAGATGAGGAATATGATGAAGATGAGGAAGAGGATGATGACGAGTACGACAGTCAGGATGAGGACTATGATGAAGATGAGTTGGTAAGTGGCCTATCAAATTCGAAGAACGATCATTACTGATTCTTATTTTAGCAGGATACTATGACAGAAGAGCAGCGAATGGAGGAAGGACGACGAATGTTCCAGATATTCGCAGCTCGGATGTTTGAGCAACGAGTTCTGACTGCGTACAAGGAAAAGGTTGCGAAAGAGAGGCAGGAGAAGCTCTTGGAAGAACTTGAAGAAGAGGATCGGGCTGATTCTCAGAAAAAGGCCAAGAAAGCTAAAGATGCCCAGAAGAAGAAAGATAAGCTAGCCCAAAAGAAACAAGCCCTTGCTGAGGAAAAGGCACAGAAAGAAGCTGCCAAAGCAGCTGAAGAGGCCGCACTACGTGCTGCTGAAGAGAAAAAAGCGCAGGAGCAACGAACTAAAGCCGAAGAGAAGCGAAAGAAGAAAGAGGCTCTCAAAAAGGCTGAAGAAGAGGAGCGGCTGAAGAAGGAAGCTGAGAAGCAGCGTCGTTTGCAGGAGCAACGGGATCGGCAATCCGAGGCCGAGCGCAAACAACGAGAAGCTAAAGAAAAGGAGAAGCTGCAAAAGGAACAGGCAAGACAGAGGGAAAAGGAGGCCAAGGAGGCCAAGGAACGAGAAATCAAGGAGCGCAAAGAAAAGCTGGAGCTTGAAAAGAAAGAGAAGGAGGCTAAGGCACAGCAGCAACGCGATCAAGTAGCTGCTCAACAAGCTGCCCATAAATCCGCTGCACTTGCCGCTACGCAAGCTGTAAAGCGACCTCCAGTGCCTATACCAGTAAATCTCCAGCCACAACCTTTAACTGGGAGCTCACCGCATATCCCTGTTGCAACTCCTGCTCTCCCAAAAGCTCCAACACCTATTCGGCTTCGAACTAGCTCGCAACAAGAGTCAAGTGTTAGCGGCTCCTCGGTACCTCATACCCCACAAACAGGAGGCATTAGCCAGAACGTGTCGCCCGTACCATCAACCCCTTTACAGGGTAGTCCTGGACAAAGTGGTGCTGCTGGGAAGACACAGTCCTTTCCATTCTTGCATCAGCCGCAAGCCACCTCGCCGATTCACTCTGCTTTGAAAGGCCCGCCAGGTATGCCGCCTAGTCCATTCATGGGCATGCAACCTCTAAATATGGGATTTCCTCCTCCTGGTATGCCATTGATGCCTCCCGGCTTTGGTGGTAGATTACCACCTGAAATGATGTTTCCTCATCAGCCACCTATAGGCGGAGCATTCAGGCCTATGGTGGGGCCTAATGGATTACCACTTCATCCTGGAATGAATATGCATCAAATACCACAGGGCAGAGGCTTTCCAATGCCGCAGCCTCCACCCGGATTTGCACAAAACTCAAATCCAACGGGAATGAGTGGTATAGGCCAAGCCTTTGGAAAAGAGAACGCGCACATTCATTCACGGCATCAGTCTGCATCATACGAGAATCCACCTACACAGCCGGCTC